>Ga0126342_10012207_pt1 | contig 15337 bp, 13 predicted proteins | sample Cyp1metagenome_FD_92528 | JGI IMG/M metagenome (GOLD analysis project Ga0126342, IMG submission 92528) | Coral microbial communities from Lord Howe Island, Old Settlement Bay, Australia - Cyphastrea 1 metagenome | ecosystem: Host-associated > Invertebrates > Cnidaria > Coral ...
ATACATTACATACATTACATACATTACATACATTACATACATTACATACATTACATACATTACATACATTACATACATTACATACATTACATACATTACATACACTACATACATTACATACATACATACATACATGCATGCATGCCTGCATACATGCATGCATGCATGCATCCATGCATGCATGCATGCATGCATGCAGCATGCATGCATGCATGCATACATACATACATTGTGTTACATGCATACATGCATGCATGCATACATACATACATACATACATACATGTGTGTATATATTTACATATATTTGTGCACATGAATTATAAACATGTATAATTTTTTGTAATACTTGGTTGTGCGCATCTAAAGGCCGACCGTTTTTTTTCTCTGCAAATCTTCAAAGGCCATGGGCGCCAATTCCCATGGCAAGGACTCCCTTGGGCTGCTGAGGTTTGGGGTATCCTGGATTTGCCTCGTTGCCCCCAGTGGGAGACCCATTTAAGACCACAACGTCTCTGGCTGGTCACTGGAATCGTTTTTTTTTTTGCATGCAAATGCAACCAGCAAAGAACACAAATGGTACATAAATTGGAGTTTGTGTAAGTAATATGAATGAATATCATTTAAACTTAGTGGAAAATTGTTTTAAAGTGATTTTCAACGGCTCTCAAGGAAACCGAGGGACGATGGCTTCCCCATAACAGGGAAACGGCGCTTGCCAGTCGTCTGAGGCCTTGGCTCAGCAGTTGGGCTCCCTCCGGGGACGTGGTGTGACCAACCAGGCCTGGAAATTGGTTTCAAACATCAATGGATTGGTTTTCTTGGGAAATTTTACAGGAAAACCCATGAAAAAAACCCATGAAAAAACAAAAATATTTATTGCAATGGGAAGATCCCCATTGAAAACATGATTTGAAGTTGTAAAGTTCGAGTTTTTTTTGGCTGTTTAAAATGGTGCCTTTTTTTTCAGGTTAGATGTGAGGTTGTGATCAGGCCGTTGCAGACATTTTAACCTGGATACCATCCATCTATGGTGATTTTTGGGTGTGACGCTCCATGGTTCAACCGGAGGCCTCTTCAGTGAAGCAGAACATGACGCCGGATGGCTGTATCCTGTGGGAGGCCGCTCTAACCGGAAATTCGACCAAGGCTATACCAACAGTCCGATTCAGAGATGGAACCCAGAAATGCTGGTTGGAGATGGGATAGGGTGACAAGCACAGGTGTTTGAATTTCCTGGTGATCATTCCGTGTTCAGGAAAGGAATATGCTGTAAAATATCAGGACTCTGACCAACTCACTCCGTCTTTTTTTTGTCGTGCAGTAGATAAGCACATGCACATATGCACGGGGTGAAATCCATGTGTTTTTTTGTGTGCGCCCTGGGCCCTGGTGTAGCAAAAAGTGGGTATTGCACGTATTTGTCACTGTAAAGTCACAGTAAAGTCACAGTAAAGACTGGGCCGGTGTTTCAATGCGGTGCGGGGGAAGGGTGTTTCGAGTGGGATGATCTCGGCTTGCGTAGCAACACTTTGAACAGTTGCAGTGCTGTAATTCTAACATATTCTAACCCTTTCATATGTGCCTCAATGGGCGATACCCTTGCCTTAGCCCAATCACTCCAGTTTGTCAGTTTGTGTGTCCACCTAGTTACTCCAGTTTGTCAGTTCGGTCTAATGATGGTCAACAGCCCAGCCACTAAGCGGTTAAGCCACTACTAGTAAGTGTTGATGATTGTTTCATATTGTTTCCCAGAATTGGTCAAAGGAAAATGTGCAGGGTCTACCGCTATTACCATCGGCGCATTTTTGCTTGTGATTGTTGTTCTAAGGCCTAAGGGTTGTTTCGCCTTCAGAATTGGTTGATTGATTGGGCACTATATTTTTGGGGCTGAAAGCCTGAAAGCCAACCAGTTCTCTTTTGGTGAAACAACCAAACACAAAACCCCTAAAACAATCCAAAACATCAAAATGATCAACCCCAAGGCCCCAAGACACCCCAAGACTATGCTTGGTGGCTTTTCCGTAATTTTTCCAACCAACGGGCTCAGAACGATAGATCTCGTCAGGTGCAGTTGTCCAAGACTGGCCCGGGCGACCGTGAGGGCTCTCAGATGGGTCGACCCATCACTAGAGGCAAAATAGAAACGACCAAACCCTGGCGACCGAAGCCTGGAATCATGGTTAATAAGAGGAATGATCCCAAACTGGCCCAAGATTTCAAGTTGATGAATCATTATCATTTGCCCAGATCTAAATTATTATAGCTAAAACCTGGTCTTTTCAGGTTTTCCCCGATATCACAGAAATATTGGGATACTAAAACCAGTTAATTACTATCCATGATACTGACCAAAGTGGCAGGAACTTCCCAGTAGAGCCTTGTTTTTGAGGAGGTTTGGTATGACGCTGAGGCTTCGGTTTTGCCCACTTCAGCGGCTACGGTGAGTTTCTGTGGGGCCCGCAGTAAGCCTGAGGATTCATAGGAAACCACCAAAATGCAATGGTTTACTTGTATCATCATTTCCCCAAAAGTGCAAACATCCGGGTCTGCTTCAGTTTGTTGACACCATCAACGTCCGTGTGGAGGGCGCAGTCGAAAATCAATGCGAGAGAGAGAGAGAGAGAGATGCAATTTACAGGAATCTGCATGCCTGCGCTAAAAGGGGCACTTCTTTAACACACGCCCATGCAGTGGGCACACGTTGAGTGGTGATGCGCCGGTTTGATCGCTTCGTTGGCCCGGATTGCCCGGTGCCTTTTATCCACCATTGCACCACAGACCAAGAAAAGTGTTTGGATGATTTTCCCATGGTTGTCAACACAGGTGTTCCACTATTTCAACCGAAACTGCACATGAGAAGCCCTGACTGACCTGGCTGGTGGTTTGAAATCTGCCTGTGTTTTCATCCAGCGAATGATAGATGGAATGATGACCCACAACCCCGTGGAGAGTTGCCCAATTTTTTATTACTCACAGTGAGACGATTTTGTTGTGAGGTTAGTCTGATAGAGGGCAAGCGCCATTGTTGATGCTTAACTCCAGTTTTTTCGCTGCTGAAATCCAACTGTTTAGGTCAAATCCAAAAAATCTACTGGATTCGACTGTATCTGTTGGCCAGCTCATAATTTTGCTAACTCCAATTTTGTTTTGGCTGATGACTGTTCCAATTCCCAAGTATTTGTCGGAAACAAAGGTGTTGTTGCTTATTTTGTCTTCGTTAAATGCTTTTTTTTTGCTCGTGAAATCCAATTCTTTTCTGCTCAAATCCACTTTTTGTCCCCTAAAATTTCCACCACTTCCTGTCACTTCCTCAGATCCAATGGTTTTTTGGTGCTAAACTTAGTGGTTCACTCAAGTTCACTCCCCATTTTTTGCGCGACAGGCGCGCCCGTGGCCAGTTGGAGGCGGGAGAAGCGACGCCCAATGCCACGCCAGTGAACACGCCAGGGCGCCATGCCCGGGAGCTGAGTAAGCTGAGCATGCTGAGCATGCCAGGTGGAGCCTTAGCTAAGTTAACATTTGATAACAACAAAAGCAACCCATGGATTAATTAATTATTTATGTAATGATATTTAATGATAATTATATTATATGACTATTGAATATTAATAATGAAAGTTATTCATGATCAATGATGGTTAAATTAGTTTAGTTTACAATGGTTATAATGGTGCCAAAAAATAATGGGAGCTAATGGATTAAGCATGGTGAATAATGGACTAATGATGATAATTAAATGTTTGACAATGGTGTGCAACATTTCATAACTATGAGAAACCCCAATGATGGTTAACAATGAACAATGGTTAATGATTCATAATTACTCATGGTTAAGAATGATGGTTAACAATGATTAACAATGGTTAGCAATGATGGTTTAGCAACCCAATGATGGTTGACAATGGTTAATGATTTATGATTAATCATGATGAACATAGAAATTCATCATGATAAATAGTGGTTAATGATCAATGATGGTTAATAATGATTAAAGTATATTAAAGTGGCAAACCCAAGGCCATAGACCATCCCAAAGTTTGAGGTTCATGAAATTGGGTAATGGGACGATCTTTACAATGACCCCGAGTCATGCTTGGTGACTGGCCTTGGGTCCACCGTTGGATTGAGGGTAGGGCGGGTAGGGTATGTGGTGGATATGACTATAGTATGGAGGTGACGAACTTCTGACCGGGGGTCCATTTGGTGAACGGTGGAACGCTGGAACGGTGGAACTAGACCTCTGGGGTTGAACATGATGGGGTGTCACAAAGCCTATCTCTAGTGATGGGGATGTTGGCGGTTTGCCACGTTGCCATCCGGAGAGAACGGATCATAGATCATTTTTAATTGGGGGAGGGGGGTTTCAACAAGATTTTTTTGTTTCTTTGAATGCGGGATCCCCAAAAATGTATGGGTTTCAACACTAAAATCGTCTACTTTTTGGATGATTTGGGATCACCAACAGGTTCTGGAGGTCTTGTGCCACGATTACTGTACTTCGCTCGAGTCTCGTGGCGCTGGATTTTGGTCCTCAGAAAGATGCCTCATATGTAGATGACTTACCTACTGGACAGGGGAGTTACCCATGGCTATGGTCATTGATCACCCAATCGTACCACATCTGACATTATCTAACGTCTCGAAATTTCCGAAAGATCATAGTCACATCACCCTGAAATGAAGGCAATCAAATACAGTACTACATATTTTGATGTGTATATCATTTGTATATCATCATGGATTCCGTGTTGGCTGCCTGATGCGGAACCTGGCTGTCGTATGGAGGCGCACAGCAGATGAAGCTTTGAAGTTAGCGGAAGGGGATCCACTGGAATGATAAGCTGACGCGCAAGCTGACAAGCAAAACCGCATCAGCATAGTCTGGACATGTTTGCATATCTGGAGAATTTTGCTTTCTAGCTTGAACATCTGATGATTTTCCATGAGTTTCCCAAAACTTTAGGGGAAAAGCCTATGCGTCCTATGTTGGAATGATAACTTCGCCGCCTTTTTCCATGTTTCAACTGTTTCAGCAGCCGGATCAGCACCAAGTGCCGCACCTGCCACGCAAAAGCCACCGGCAGAGCAGCGGAGACCAAGGGACGCCAGGGCGACCCCTTGCACAGCAGCAAGTGCCGCACCTGCCACGCAAAAGCCACCGGCAGAGCGGCGGAGACCAAGGGACGCCAGGGCGTAATTACATCCGACCGCCCGCAGAGCCCAGCGCCGCACCTGCCACGCAAAAGCCACCGGCAGAGCGGCGGAGACCAAGGGATGCCAGGGCCAGGGCGTACATCCGACCGCTTGCAGCGCACGACGTGCCGTGCCTGCCACGCGAGTGAGTCAGTGAGTGAGTGAGTGAGTGAGTGGGTGTGGGAGGATGGTGGGAGGAAGGAGGCGGGAGGAAGGAAGGAGCGGATACAGCACTAAAAACAAAGACCCCACACGTCAATGTGGGGAACAAAATGACCATTCAAAGGGAACTTTGTTGAAAACAGAGTTTTCTTGTCGCTATGACAGACGATGGTCACGTCACGGTCCGCGCCTTGGGTAAGTTCCAAATCCTCCAAAAACGCTCCAAACTTTGCTCGCTTTGCTTGTCATCGCCAGGTGTCACGTGCTTTTTGCCGGAAGCAGAGGATCAACCCGGGTAAACCGTGGGTTTGCGCGGAACCTTGAATCACTGAAAAAGGAGAACCTTTGAAAAATCTTTGAAATATTGGAATGTGGTAGAGCGGATTGGACCATCCCCAATATCACATACACCACAGATGGCTGGTAACTATCATCCCCAAATGAGTTGTTTATGGCATTGGGTTTGCCACTCCTGCATGGTCCGCAGCGGCTCGCGGCGTGGCTGCCCCCAAGGGGCGACGCGCTTCGGACGCGCTGCGTCCGTCGCCGTGACATGGCGGGTGATGAGCGGACCCGTGACATGGCGGGTGATGAGCGGACCGCCATGGAAACTCGGCAGCACGCTGTTAAAAGGGCTGGGTGAAAATATGGGAAACTGGGCGGCTGAATCTGTTTAATTAGTATGGAGGAGACTCAGCGAGCTAAGAGAAAAAGTCAAGTCTTCGAAGGGTCCAGTTCGCAACTATTGCCATCTTGTGGGGATACTGTAAGGGGGGTGTGTTTGATGGTGTTTGGAAGAGGCAATTGCTGGGAAAAGCCAGAGAGAAGGGACAACGCCTCTGTCGGGATATTTGCAGCAAGAAGGAGCCGCCACTCAAGTCTATCTAATCGTATATATATATAACATTATGGCAAGACCCTGAGGTTTGCCCGGACTCGCAACGAGCGTCCGGGCAAGCCACGATGACATTGAGGACGACGATGACGATGATGATGACGATGATGATGATGATAATAATAATAATACTGATTTTGAGATCTTCTTGAAACACATAAGAAACTCTACTGACTGTATGGTTAATTGTTCCATGGGGCCGGGGGACTTTGATATCTTCTCGAACCCTAAAAGAAACCCTAATGATTGTATGGTTAATTGTTTCATGGGGCCGGGGGATTTTGATATCTTCTTGAAACCCTAGAGGAAACCCTAATGACTGTATGGTTAATTGTTCCATGGGGTCGGGGGCTTTTGATATCTTCTTGAAACCCTTTAAGAAACTCTAGTGACTGTATGATCAATTGTTATATGTAGAAGCGACATGTTCTGGTTACACGATATATGATATATATATATATTGATTATATATATATATGTAGAAGCAACATGTTCTGGTTAACACCCTGGCAACATAATTGAACATAAAATCCTTCCCGTTGTTTGACGTTATACAGAATTCCCTGGTATTTACGCTATTCTGGGCTTGTGCAAACCTCCGGGTCTTTGTGTAATAGTGTAGTATATTATAATCCCTTCCCCCTATACAATATTAAACACCGGATTTACATATGTTTGGGAAGATTTCATCCAGAGCTGGAACACCCACCATTTGTAGATCATTTTCCTTGGAAGACCATGGCTGTCGTGGCTTTGCAAAACCTTTTGTCAATTTACTTTTCTTCGGTTTTCCCACCGTTAAACCACCATGTTTCATATAGCCCCACCAACAAACATGTCTTTGGAAGGTACACCACCATTTGTCGTAGGGTTAAAGCAGGATTATTCATGGTTAACCCGAGTTAACCCCCAGAAATGGTTTCCTGTCAGGTGAGGTTTGAGGGCACAGAGTTGCCAGTCGGTTATAGCCGCTGGGCGCAGCCATGGTCGGCCTGTGCTCGCATTGAATGGATCATTTGGGCCACCACAAGTCAATATAAAATATTATGTATATATATATATATATCTATATATATCTATATATATATACACACGTATTTAAAGCTGAAAAAGCGTGTGTTTTGAGTTGGAGATCCCACCTTTTTGGGCCATTGGATAGCCATTTTCTAGCTCTTGTTTTCTGACCTGACCTGGTGAAAACATCTACATTGCAAAGCCGGTTTTAACAGAGGAAAGCAGGCCAAAGCCGGTAAAATATCATTTTGCTAATGATATCAGGTTGAATAATCATTTGATTAATCCACATTTGAGATCACTTTATATTTGATAATCATTTGCTATTGGTACCCGACTCAATGCCGGCCCGTCACGGGCTTCCTGCTGATCGCGTCAACTGCCTGCGCCCAGGTCAAGTCAGCATTCCACATAGCAACTCCCAGGTACAGATGGCTGAGATACAGGAGGACTGCGAAGACCAGTCGGGCTTGATGGACCCATTTTTTGTGTAATGAAAATACTTCCATTGTCTCTGTTTCTGCGAAACATCTACGCTTTGGCCAGCGACACGCACATGTGTTTCTGCTTGAATTCTCATTTTGGACACTGAAAGTGCACATTTCGGGTAGGTTACAATCATTCAGCCGGTCGTTTTGTGATCTCCCAGTCAGGTAGAAACAATTGAACCATGACCGTGACAGGAACTTGAAGAAATGAAGGAAAACGAGGAGGAGCTGGTCTTTCAGCTGGAGACGTTGCTTCCCATGCGGGCGAAACACGGGCGCGGGTGGAGTCTGAAATTCCCCCATGGGATTTCCACTTGAATAACTTTACTAGGTGAACATAGGGCACATATTCTATCGCCGCTATTCTATATGGCTTAAATACGTATTGTATATACATGCTGTATCTATGTGTTCTTAACTTGCGATTCGTGGGATACACGAGAACGGAATCAACTACCATCCATTGGGATTTGACCAGCGAAAATGGTGACTCTTGTCTAGTGCCGCTATGGGCTATGGCTATAACCAACAGAAGTGGGAGTAGAATCAATGATGGTAGGAGCTGGATGCTGGCTTAGTTTTCCACCTCTGCTGGGATCAACGTCAGAATTGGAAGCATCGTCATCATCGTCAATGAGCCTCTTGTCCTCTTCATCATGATCCTTTGCATTCTGTTTCTTCGTTCCACTCCTCCTCCTTCTCCTCCCGCCTCCTCCTCACACCATGACCATGACCAGCACTAGCGCCAGCACCAGCACCATCATCATCATCATCATCATCAGCACGATAGTGAAGAGTCGGTCTTTGCAACGGGAGAACAAGCTGCGGTTGTCCAGGGGCAAAGTCGAAAGTTCCAAGACTAGCTCCTGAACATGCCCCAAACTTCCTGAGAAAACACCTGATCCCTTGCCTAGATTTTGTTGAGTGGTTGCTCCAGCCATGGGTGGGGTTGGTCTTCTACTCTACTACATATGCGCTTCTGCTATCTTCTGCTTGCTCCGCCGGCGCTCTGGTGGCGCGCTTGGGCCCGTTTTGGTCGCCGGTGACGCCGCGGCACTTTGCAGGGCAGGCGTGGCACTTGGTGACATCCACCTTCGTTTCGCGTGGCAGGCGCGGCACTTGGTCACATCCACCTTCGTTTTGTGTGGCAGGCTTGGCACTTATGGCACTGGGCTGGCTCTGGTGTCACACGCCACCTTTGTCACACACACCATCTTTCACACACCACTTTGTCACACACCATCTTTCACACACCATCTTTGACACACCCTCTTTCAAGACTCTTTCACACACCATCTTTGTCACACAGCATCTTTCGCACACTATCTTTCACACACCCTCTTTCGCACCCAGCTTTGTCACACACCATCTTTGACACACCATCTTTCAGACACTACATTGTCACCCACCATCTTTGACACACTATCTTTCACACACCATCTTTGTCGCACACCATCTTTCACACACCATCTTTCACACACCATCTTTGTCACACACCATCTTTCACACACCATCTTTGTCACACACCATCTTTCACACACCATCTTTCACACCCAACTTTCACACACCACTTTGTCACACACCATCTTTCACACACAACTTTTTCACACTTCATCTTTGACACACGACTTTGTCACACACACCATCTTTGACACACGACTTTGTCACACACCATCTTTGTCACACCCCATCTTTCACACACCCTTTTTAACACACCATTTTTGTCCAACACCGTTTTTGACACACGACTTTGTCACACACCATCTTTGTCACACACCATCTTTGACACACCACTTTGTCGCACACCATCTTTCACCACACCATCCTTCACACACCACTTTGTCACACACCATCTTTCACCACACCATCTTTCACACCCAACTTTGTCGCACACCATCTTTCACCACACCATCTTTCACACACAACTTTGTCACACACCACTTTGTAACACACCATCTTTCACACACCACTTTGTAACACACCATCTTTCGCACACAACTTTGTCACACGCCCTCTTTCACACACCACTTTGTCGCACACCATCTTTCTCACACAACTTTGTCACACACACCATATTTCTTTGTCACACACCATCTTTCACACACAACTTTGTTTTACTTCCCAATCCTCCACCACCTCCTTTGTCTTGCCTTCCTTCCCCGTCCCCGCTACAACATTTGGTGCTCATTATTGGAAGAAGTTGCCTTGTGGGGTTATCCGGTCCTTTAATTTCGGAACATTCCGTCCATCTGACTTTCACATGCCAATGTGGCCCCGAAGCTTCCTGAACGGCCACTGGAGCCAGTGCTGGAGTGGTTGGGCTTTTTGGTGGAACGTGCTGGACAACCCGAGATTGTCCTAATGTGCTCGTTTTTGCCTTTGTCAGATGAAGCAAGCATCTGACTGCAAGAAGCTCTCACCTCAAACCAGCCACAGGCCACGTCAGAAAAAGTGTGCTAGGCATGCTCGTCAGTCACGGCAGCATCTTGCAGCTGAAGCGGGGCTTGAGATAGCGGTTTCAACAATGAAGTGATCTTCTTGAAGAGTCGGTTTTTGCAACGGGACAAGCTGCGGGTGTCCAGGGTCAAAGTCGAAAGTTCCAAGACTAGCTCCTGAACATGCCCCACACTTCCTGAGAAAACACCTGATAGCTGACCACAACGACATGCTCAAAATGTGAAAGTTAATTGGATGAGCCCACTTGCCTAGATTTTGTTGCCCACCCTTTTCACTTTGTCCCTCCCTTTGTGGGGGCTTTTTGGTGGAACTTGCTGGACAACCCGACTGCAAGAAGCTAGGGCAGCTAGGGCTTTTTGGTGGAACTTGCCAGACAACCCGAGATTGTCACTAATGTGCTCGTTTTTGCCTTTGTCAGATGAAGCATCTGACTGCGAGAAGCTCTAACCTCAAACCAGCCACAGGCCACGTCAGAAAAAGTGTGCTAGGCATGTCCGTCAGTCACGGCAGCATCTTGCAGCTGAAGCGGGGCTTGAGATAGCGGTTTCAAGAATATATAACAATGATAAACATCATCAACCTTATCAGCTTCATCAACCTCATCGACCTCGTCAACCCGCTCCTCCTCCTCATCATCATCAGCAGCAGCATCAGTTCCTCCTTGCAATCATTAGTCCTCCTTTTCATGGCCCTTTTCATGGCCGTGGATCCGGCTGCAGTGTGCAACCGTGAAGGCTTGAGGTACTCACAACTATAGCATTCTCGCTGCAATCCACCCCTCCTTTTTCCAAAGTAGTGGTTAGCGCGTGTTAGCGCACAAAGATGCAGATTCATGATCAGAAGTGTACTTCCTCGACTGAAAAATTACCCAATCCATTTTCACCCTTACCAAGATCCTGGAAAACTTAGTGGCAAAAAAACCGGGCACCAACCCCAGTTGCATAAATTTCTGCCACTGACGAAATCGGGCAGTTTTTGCGTTCTAGGCCTCTGCGATAACATTGCTGGTCCTTCCATCTTTTTGGCCAGAGCAAAAACACGGTTTCAGCGATATAATTACTGTATAAATATGTTTAAACTTTACTGGTATAGGGTATTTTTTTATTTACAATGATAATATATGATAATGACGCCATCAGATGGCCCCCCCCTCAGAAAGTAGATCATTTTTCGCAAAAAATCCAATTAAATTCCCGTACGAAGTTTGTAATAAGTAGTTATACCAACGTTTCCCCGATGTTCCCATTGTTTTATCTCAGAGTTTTAACAAACTCTTACATGCTGGCTTCGGGCTGGCATTCATGCAGTTGTGAACGTTTCAGAACCAACAGTAGGGTTGAAATTTTTCCTGCAGTAAACTAATGCGTGAATCAAACCAAGGTTCCTCGCAGTTTAACTTGGACGTTGGTAACCGCAAAGTTTACTCTTATTTCACTTTTGTCAAAAAATATGTGCTGCATCGGGGATTGAATTGTCAATTCCCATGACGAATTGTTGCAGTAGCTCACCCGCAAGACTTTTCCCACTTGCATGTGCTTGCTTTCGGCCGCTGTGGAAGCCTAGTCCTAGTAACAACATTTTTTCAAACTGACAGGTACTAAATTGGGATTGCATTCCTTGGCTGCCTTGGCTTCACCAGATCAAAGTATTACAAAGGTTAAATTGGCGGCAGTATCAGAACCTTTAGAGTGCAAACGTATACACAAGTCATTTGATGGCGAAGCTGAGTGTTTCGGCCAGCAGAAAAACGCAAGGATACGCAAGGTAATTTGAGCAGAATAGTTTGGCAGGCTTTGAAAAGTCAAATCCAAACTTAAGGCGTGCTTTGCAGCATTTTCACCTGCAAACACCAGGGAAAAAGTGCGAAAAATTGAATGAACATGCGCAGAATTCTTTCGTACTTTTTTTCTTGCAACTTTCTTGTTTTTTTTGGCCACTTTCTCACTTTCGTACGGTTTCGTACGGTGCCGTATGGGATCTTACGGTGTCGCACTGTGTCGTTTTGGCTTGCATTCTCATTTTTTTGGGCATGGGTGGGTAAACGCAGCATCAGTGACACACAAGGATGCAAATAATCCATTTCTATTGCTCTCTGGTCAACTCAGAGAACGCCTCGAAATATCCTCGGTAAACTGTGCTCATGTGTTGGTGCACAATTTAGTCATCAATAGAACACATTCACACAAGATTTTCTGGAACATATTGTCGCCCTGAAGAAAGGTGCTCTTACTGTAATGCAATGGATTTTTCTGCTTAATAATTGCACAGTTTGCCCTGATCTTCTCACATTTTGACTTGTCCCTGTCTGTTTTGTATGAAATGTCCATTCTATGCCTGGAAAAGGCCTTACCGCTATACCGCTATACGTGAATCAAAATGTCCTTTCTATTTCTATGACTTCTCTGCGGTCTATCCTATATTTTGTTTTTTAGATATTGATTCTATGCGTGCTGTGTATCTATGCTTTTTGCAGTTTGTCCACGATTTGTCCTCCAACTATAGTGTTTCACAAGTGCCAGGGGTCAAGGGAGGTGCCTGTTGGAAGTTTGAAGTTCAAATAAATGTCCATTGAAGAGCAAAACATGTCAGGTCGCATTACCATGTAAATTTACTTGCAGAGGAAGGTCAGTGTTGCACAGAAGGAAGGGAATGTTCGGGTGAGCGAATAAAAGCGTTCCCTGTCATGGAGATATGAATTCAGGCATCCTTGGATACTTTTGCGTCATCATTTGTTGAGCCTGCACGGTTTCTCCACAATCAAACCTTGACATAGATAGAATAGTTTCAAAATGTTTTGAGGCCCAAAATGCTCGGCTGACTCACTAAAATCTGCGCTGGTGGGGCTATAGAGGGCTTCAAATGGCAAAAAGTTGCATGTTTTGCCAAAGTTGCCTATCGCCTATTTTATGAAAAGTTGCAGAAATTAGTGCCACTTTGAGAAAAACGCGCAAACTTTGAAAGCTGCCTAAAGAACCCAGCAACTTTGGTTTTCCTGGAACCTAACCGAAGCATTAGTCCCTGGCTTCGTTTAGTTTAAGGCTTGAGAAGGCACACCAGAAACGCACCCAGCCTATGAGAGAAGAGCTGGAGAATCTGCGCAGCACCATGCGCGAGAAGGAGAGCGAACTCTGGCGCATTGAACACGGAGACCTGGACGAGTTGGATCCGCAGAGGGGGGCGAGTCGGTATCAAGATTTTTTAACTTGGTAATCAAACATGCCAGAATATCACCCTTTTATATAGTTTATATATTGATGATTCATGATGATTTTCCCATTAAAAGCTCCATGAGAGAGGATGTTCAATTGATTTCAATTGTCATGTTTCATCCTGGACATCCTGGACCTGGAAAATTCCTTCGGGTGTTTTTGCTGCCTCGAAGTGGGGGCACAAAAAGCTGACGGGGTGCCCCAAAGATCTGAACGTCAAGCGGCGCGCAGTCGCCGAGGAGAAGAAGTCCGGGTGAAGAATGCGAACTTTGTCTTCGTGCAAAGCTACTGGGTAGCAAGCAGCGAGCAGCGAGCTGTTTCCCGGTGCTGATCCGGGACAATGCCCAGACAGCTCTGGACTCTTGAGAATATCCGTACACTTATGGGTCTGTTCTGTCCACTTTCTAGGATGTTCACGAGGCTACCAGAATTGTTTACCTACGGTGGATGGAAGAAATCTTGCACCAGTTGATAGGTGGTAAACATCCCACTATTTAATAATTATTGTTTTTAGGGTTTCAACCATCCTTTTGGCGATGCAGGGTTTCGCAACCATCCACAGTATGTCCATTTCAATGTATCTCGCACTTTGCCTGCTAGAAATGGTTGCCTCAAAGAACGCCGCAGCCTCTCCAGCGTCGAGGTTATTGGTTCAGCACCCTTTGCTCCCTGGCAACTTGGTGAAAGCTTCCGAGGGGGGATCTCCCACCGGCCGGGGTTGAGCCACTGGTTGTTGAATGTGGGACATGTATGGATTTGTTGTCATAAGTTTTTTCCAGTCTAGCATGATTATGATCATCAAAGGAAGTTGGGAAGCAATCTTCCGAGTTACGGATGACTTTTATTTAACCTTGTGAAGCAGAACAATACAGCACACAACAATACATGTCACAACAATACATCACACAACAATACATCACCTAAAAGATCCTAAAAGTACATCACATAACAATACATATCAATACATCATATACCACCACATCACACAACAATACATACATCCGCGCCTGAAAGCTTCTCTGTGCAAAAGCTTTCTGCGGCAAGCGGTTTTTGCGTATAAGAGCTTCTCTGTCACTAAAAACTTCCTGACGTACAGGTGAGCTGAGATCAGTTAAGAAGAGCTTCGATGAGATGAGAAAGGTGGAGCAGTGATCAGATGAGATGAAAATAGTCGAGAAGAATTTAGATGACCTATGAGAAGAGATGAGATGAGATGATGAGAGATGAGATGAGAAGAGATGAGATTCGATGAACTGAGATGAACTGAGAAGAGCTCAGATGAGATGAGATGAGATGAAGTGTGGAGTGTGCAGTGTGAAGTGTGAAGAGTGCAGTGTGAAGTGCGAAGTGTGAAGTGCGGAGTTTCAAGTGTGACATAGTGTGACATTTGGATACATTTGGAACAGCGCGCCACTTTCGCACAAAGCACGCACGCATGATCACGCATGGGCCTGGCTGGCGAACGGCGCACGCAAGCTCTATAGATGAAAAAGACCTTATAGTACAACCCTAACGCAGCTTCCGCCCTGCCTCGTGCGGGTACTACTGGTACATACTCATTGTTTCATTGAGGTCGCAAAACGCGCGGTATTTGAAATTCAAAAAAGCAGCCACTTGCAGCCACTTGCAGCCACTCGAGTGGCTGCAAGTGGCCGCAACTGGCCGGTTGCTCAACCGGTAGGATTTGAAATTTCCAAAGCAGCGTCACTTGCATTATTTGCATCATTTGCAGCCACTTGCAGCCACTTGCAGCCACTTGCAGCCACTTGCAGCCACTTGCATTATTTGAATCATTTGCAGCCACTTGCAGCCACTTGCAGCCACTTGCAGCCACTTGCAGCCACTTGCAGCCACTTGCAGCCACTCGAGTGGCCGCAAGTGGCCGCAAGTGGCCGCAAGTGGCCGCAAGTGGCCGCA
>Ga0126342_10012208_pt1 | contig 15336 bp, 9 predicted proteins | sample Cyp1metagenome_FD_92528 | JGI IMG/M metagenome (GOLD analysis project Ga0126342, IMG submission 92528) | Coral microbial communities from Lord Howe Island, Old Settlement Bay, Australia - Cyphastrea 1 metagenome | ecosystem: Host-associated > Invertebrates > Cnidaria > Coral ...
AGGAGGAGGAGAGGAGGACGAGGCAGGAGGAGGCGGAGGAGGAGGAGGAGGAGAAGGAGGAGAAGGAGGAGGAGGAGGCAACTGACATAAAATCTAACAACCCTCACCTGGCAGGTGGGGAATAAATAAATAAATAAATATATATATCCGCCGACCCCAACTTTTGCTGTCCGGCAGGGTTCCCTGTGGATTTGGCAGCAACATATGCACATCAAATGATTCTGAGTTCTGATTCTTCGCTCTTGGGTTTCAGAAGGGACGTTCGGCACTATTTCGGTGCTGTTTGGCACCTATTTCGTCCTTCCGTGCCATGCTGTTTTGCTGTCCGGCAGGTTTACCTGTATATATATATTAATATATATATATATATAAATACATATATTATATATTAATATTAGCATTAATATAATTATATATATATATATGAATGTATATATATATATAAGGATTATGTGGTGAGACAAGCATATACATGCATATACAATGTAAGTTCAACTCCAATGTTTTCCGGGGTCGGTGGCAGGGGCGGCAGCAAGGCCAGGCCAAGGCACAGGGAAGTCTGTGTCGATGCCCTCCCCAGGCAGAACATTGGAACTGATCAGAGGCAACAGTCCGGAGGCACCAGTGGTGACGCTTCGCTCCACTGCATAGCAAATCGAGCCTGGTGCTGCCACCGAAGGTTTTTACAAAAGCAGTTTTTATTATAATGGAAACATTGATGATGGTGATGGGTGATGATGATGATGATGGTGGTGGTGATGATGATGATGATGATGATGATGGGTGATGACTTTGATGACGAGTGATGATTTTGATCGTGGTGATGGTGATGATGGTGATGCTGGTGATGCTGGTGATGATGGTAACGATGCTGATGGTGGTGATGATGATGGTGATGATGGTGATGGTGATGATGGTGATGATGGTGATGATGGTGATGCTGGTGATGCTGGTGATGCTGGTGGTTATGGTGATGGTGGTGATGGTGATGGTGATGATGGTGATGACGGTGATGATGGTGATGACGGTGATGATGGTGATGCTGGTGATGATGGTGATGATGGTGATGATGGTGATGCTGGTATACATATATTTGCTGAATGTATATGAATATAAAATATTTCATAATGGTAATCGCTATTTTGGAAACACCATCTCCCCAGCCTGTCATCCAAAGTTCCAACATGTTCCAACCATTTCACCAGGCTTGACAGAAAAAACGCACGCCATGCGAATCTACCCTGTGGTAATTTGTTACATAGCTATGGACGACCTATGGCCAATTGGCCAATCCATTTAGTTCGATGATCTACTTTGATTCCCATAGCCATAGCTATGGATAGCGATAAACAGATAAACCATGCCCCCCAATCCTAGAAGCCTTTTTGTATAAATAGACGGTGCCATTTACCATCATTCACCAACCTTGTTGGTTTATTTAAGGGATACACCCAACCTTTTTATCAACCAACCAGGGATAAAAGGACAGCTATGATGAGAATCACCCAACTCATGGCAGGCTCGTCAATGGGAATTGAAAAGGACCCTAAAATGGAGGTACGGTAGAAGGCCAGATGAGGGTTTCCTAAAATGGTGGATACCCCCAAACAGATGGTTTATTTCATGGAAAATCCCAATCTAAAATGGATGATTTAGGGGTACCCCTCTATTTTTCCGGGAAAAAACACATATTTTCAGGCGAAAAAAGCCCACATACAGCGGCCACGTCTCAACCAAGGTACCCACCACGCTGGCAGTGAAACATCCCCAGTACGCGAAGGCGTCGTAAGTCTGCGGCAGCATCAGCTCCAAGGAGAAAATCACGCCGCCGATGGGTGCGGAGAAGGAGGCCGCCACCTCGTAAACGAACTAACAGTTACTTGGGGATTTAATGAGGTTTAATTGGGATGAAAAATGGGGATTTAATGGGATTATAATCCACTTAATGGAATATACCCTCTGGTAATGACAAAATAGCTATTGAAAATGACCATAGAAATAGTGGATTTACCCATTGAAAATGGTGGATCTTTCCATAGTTATGTGGCTGTTTACCAGGCCGGGTAATGTTTGGGATTCCGGCCATGTTCTCCCAAGACGCGGCCAAATCTGAATGGCTAAAATTCATGGTCCACCCTTGAAAAAGCTCCTTGAAGCTCTTGGTAAAGGGAAAGCAGGGGGACGAATAGCACCAATGAGTAAACCACATGGGACGCCCAAAAACCCACACCACAATGATCAACGATGGATGCCGGGTTGGTGGAGCTTTCCCGTGCCCATCTCGAACGATTTTTAGGAATAAACACGCTCTTGCCTGGAGGCTTGGCCAACGCCGCGTCTATGCGTCTCAACAGCTGAATTTCTTGGAGTGGTTTATTACCAAAACTCACCATTGTTTACCATTACTAAGCATCATCCCAGATGATTAAGACCCACAAGATCAACCATTACTAAATGCTACCATTATTGCTATTAGCAATGGTATCACTAACTAGAAACCATCATTTAATCACTATATTAACCATTATCCACCATTTGATGCTTGAATCCACCATCTTTGTGTCTCAAACCCAAGCCCGGCTTGACCGTTCAGTATCGCTATCAGCTCTCATTAATGTGGGTAAAACAATCATAAACCATTTAAAGCTGGGAATGGTTTCTGGTTGGTGGTTTGAAACCCTCTGAAAAATATGAAAGTCAGTTGGGATGATGAAATTCCCAATATATGAAAAACCATAAAATTCAAGTTCCAAACCACCAACCAGGTTTATACTATATAATTTATACATTTAAATGGATGGTTTATCAATGGGTTTATCAATGGCTTTAATGGTTTAGTCATCATCCATTTATGATAAACCATTCATCCATATGGTATACTAATGGGAATGGATGAATGGTTTATCATAAATGGTTTATCATCCATATGGTATATTAATGGTTTAGTCATCATCCAAACCACCAACCAGGTTTATACTAATTTGTACTAATTTAAATGGATGGTTTATCAGCTCTCATTAACTATGTGGGTAAAACAAACATAAACCACTTATATATTTGGGTATGGATGAATGGTTTATACTAATCTATCTGGTTGGTGGTTTCAACCCCTCTGAAAAATATGAAAGTCAGTTGGGATGATTATTCCCATATATTATGGAAAACGAAAAAATGTTCCAAACTACCAACCAGTTATACTGATTTATCGGGGAAAATTATAATATTTCACTAACCTGAATAGTTGGGCCATTTGGGGATGATTCCCCTTACTAACTATGATTTCCAGTGAGGTCGCAGTGAGGTCGTTATAATTTACCCAGATTTATTATACATCTATAATTCCACAAATATATGATTCCACAATATTGACCATGGTTCACCAATTATAGCCACTATATTCACCAATATATCCACTAATTTATGGTGATGACTGGGGCATGGTTTCGGATCGTTTGATCACCGCACAACATCGCCCAGCGACTCCCACGGAGGTCGCTGCCAGCAAGAGTTTGGAGACGGCCGACCCGACGCCCGAGCCACCCGCACCGTGGGCGCCGTGACCTAGGCGAAAAAGGGCCGGGTTTCTGTGGTTTCAATGGATAGTTCACAATGTTAGTAAAGCAATGAGTCTCTAATGGATTTCTAATGGTTTGTAATGGATTTCTAATGGTCTTGGTAGTTGTTAGCAATGCCATAAGTAACCCATCCATATGTTCATGGCTTCTAATGGTTTCTACCACAATAGAATGGTAAATTTAAGGGGATGGCTTACTATTTCTTTACGAAGATTAGTGGTTAATGGTGGGCAACAGTGGCGAATCATGTTTCATGGAAATTTTCATGGGCTTTGTTGGGAATGCCCTCTGGGAATCACCGCAGGCTCGGAAATCCCCAAACGAAATGGCAATGGGAAAATCATCGAACGAAATGGCTGGGATTTTCCAGCCACCTTTGAGTCCTGCAGGCTGACCAACATGGGGATTTGACCACTTGAACATACTTAACATGTGGATGATCAAATATGGGAGCTGAATGATAGGACTGATAGGTGATGAAAACGCTGCAAAAAAATGCAAAACCCATGCGGAAAAACCAACTTGGGGGTTGACTCTCGATATTTCAGCAACGGGAGTCTAGGGAGAGAGCTCCAAAATGGGAAGAGCCAAATTAATAACATTTAATAACCATCAAAAATCAAAAATGTACAGTATGATTTTTGTTCAATTGAGAACCTACAAAAATTCATAAAATGATCAGATCAAATTATGAGGATTCAACCAACAGACATTGGAAACAAACAACCAGCCAGCAACGCGTAACACAACAACTGGTGTCACCCCCAAATATGGGGATTTTTACTGGGCAAAAATGCCATCATGCCATCCACAAACATGGGAATGTCACCAAAAAACAGAAGGATTTGACCATACTACAACCAGTGCTTACCAGGGCCAATTGGACACGGCCCCGCAAAGGCACTCAGTTTTGCTGCGAAAATGAACTGACCAAAATATGAATTGGATGTGCCTGAAAATGACTTGTATAACCCCATTTATTGCAAGTTCGAAAATGATGAGACACCACGATAAACCATGAACCCGAAACCCGAAACCCATCTCCAATCACGGCACCACGTACCACGTACCGATGGGTTTGCCTCAAACTGGGGTACAGACTCTGATCCTTCACTTTTTACCACTATTACCCTCTGGTAATTTAACACCATGGCCCATTGAGTTCGTTAATTTACCTACTAAAGATGGTGATTTTCCATAGCGAACCGTTAAATTACCAGAGAGTATTTGATGGCTGCTTTGGGGGTAGGGGGGTCCATTCTCAGACCCACCATATGCATCCATATCCAACTTTGGAAGTGCACCTGCCAAGCACTGAAGGTTTCACTGAGCTGCTGCTTTCCACACGTTTTGCAAAGAACTTGGGATCCACCACCCGGGCAATGCAGGCGGCCAAGTGCACGTTCGGACCTTCCTTACCTTGGTTCTTCTCAAAATCAAACTGGTACCCTATGGTCATCAGACATGGCACTGAAAAATCGGAAAATGTTCCATTTATATGTTTTTTTTACAATTTAGATGACCACTTATAGGAGGATTTTCCATTGACATGTTTGACTACCGAAGGGTGCTTTGTCGAACGATTATTATAACATCCATCAACCTCTATGAATGTTTTTTTGTTTTACATTTGATCATTTAGGCTATATCGGCGCTATCATTGTGATCATTTTTATCGGTATAAATATATCTTTGAAAAATACCACTGGGGGAATAACTGGGGGCCTCATGATTGGTGCCCCGACAGGCGCATGCCTCCCAGAGACACATCCTGGCCAGGCCAGTTTGGTTTGAATCCCAAAAAGTCACAGACATAGGCGTAGAGTCAGACACGGCTGTTTCACAAACAAGGTTGCATCATTGACTGCGCCCAACCCTAAATGAATGAACGTGTGCATATAAATCGAAACAATATAATATATACATGCAACTAAGCACATATTAAAAAACAGATCAAGTGTCCATGCTATCCCATTTTCTGTTTTCGAGGTATCCAAGGTGTTCAGAAATATCCAACATCCATTCTTCACTGGAAGTGTCCTTATTTTTTGATGATTAAGTCCCTAGTTTTGGGGGTTTAACATGTTCGCCCCAACCCGGACGTTGCTCCACACTTTCAATCGTCATGATCATGATCATGATCATGATCATCATCATCATCATCATCTCATTAAAATTCGCCACCCACTCTGAACAATATGTTGACTGGGGTAATAACATCAACTTTAGCTTCATGAGGGTTCAAAATTCGCCACCCCCTATGAACTATGTTGATTGGGGTAATAACATCAACTTTATCTTCATGAGGGTTCAAAATTCACCACCCCCTATGAACTATGTTGATTGGGGTATGAACAATATGTTGATTGGGGTAATAACATCAACTTTATCTTCATAAGGGATCAAAATTCGCCACCCCCTCTGAACAATATGTTGATTGGGTTAATAACATCAACTTTATCTTCATGAGGGGCCAAAATTCGCCACCCGCTCTGAACCATATGTTGTTTGGGGTAATAACATCAACTTTATCTTCATATCCACCTGAATTCACCTGAAGTCAGACGTGGCGCAATGTCAGGGTTGCGGCGATGTTACATGTTTTAACCCCCATTTTTGGATGATTTCCTGCAGCCGAGGCGGCCAAGAGGTAAGCCGGCGCCAACCCCCAGAGCCAGCGCCAAGGCTTTGGAGATCAGGACCCGCAAGGTCAAAAAGTTAAAGAGCACCTGCGGTGCTGGATCAAGCCACTTAGCCTCTGGTAAACTAACAATTAGTTGGGGATTTAATGAGGTTTAATTGGGATGAAAAATGGGTTTTAATGGGATTATCCACTTAATGGAATATACCCTCTGGTAAACTGACATAGCTATTGAAAATGGCCATAGAAATAGTGGATTTACCCATTGAAAATGGTGGATCTTTCCAGTTCGTTTTTTGTATGTTTACCAGAGGGTAACTGGTTAGACATAGTTAGCCGCAATTGAACAGTTTGCTATTGAAAATTGCCCATTTATAGTGGATTTACCCGTTGGAAATGGTGATTTTCCAAAGTTTTTTGTATGTTTACCAGAGGGTAGTAATGCCAGTTAAAGTTGATTGCTGTATATATAAAATGATACTCCTTGTAAAATAATGTCATATGGGTGTCTTGAACCTTCTCATCCTTCTCCGGATAAATATATACTGATTTAAACCATTAGTAAGTCCCCGATTCTACCTGTATTTAAATGGCTTGTAACTCGGCCTAGGATCGATGATCCTCCAAGTGGCGCCAGACACCGAGGCGTACGGGAGATTTACGCATCATTTAGTGATTGAAACATCAAACAAATATCAAACATATGCGCAGTGAAAATATTGGCAAGTCATGAAAAAATCCAATCATATCCACATGATATCCCCATATCTTGTGGGTTGTATCCAAAAAATGGTTGGTGTAGTGTACTCTCATTACATCCTACTCTCTATTACATCCAACGTGGTGCCCATTTTGTCTGCAAGATAAGTTGGTTTATAAGATTTTATAAGTAGATAGCTTAACGAGGAGTTGTGGTAGAAATATCGAAGCTAATGGGGCTGTGGCGATTCCAAGTAGCCAATCAAAAAAGCGGGAATCTTTCATGGAGACAATGGGGGTTAGCGATATCATTGCTCAATTGCGTTACAAAATACTATGGGCCAAATTGGGTCCCCGAAAATTAAATGGTTCACTGATAAAATGGACGGATATCTGCTGTCCTTTGAGTCTTTCATTCCACCTATACGCCACACGAAGCTATTTCTTGGGATTAATTATCATTGGGATATTTCATATTATTTCATGGGATATAGATAGCCATATGGTTCTGGAAGTTCATTGCCATCCCAGTTTGAAATCCACTTCTCATCTATTCTGAATGGTAAAAGAACAAACTAGTTCTCTACAATGTCGGGCCCCCAAGATAGCTAAGTTGGTTTACAACTACAATAACTAGAGTTTATGGTACTTATAAGTATAGTTAGATGGGGTTATAAACCAACAAACATAACGTTTGGGGGCCCCACATTGTATAGTTGGCTTGCAAACACCTCAGCAACCACTGAGATAGTGGGATCACTAGGATCGGTGTATCCGATGGCGGGAACCGATGGGAATCGTGGGATGGTCGTTGGGCTGGCTGGTGCCTTGCGGGGCATTTCGTTTTTGACAAATGACAATCGACAATCAACCGACAGCGAAAACGAAGGAAGATTTAATGTTTTTTTTTTTTTTTAAGGGGACAGGCTCTAGTGAACAAGAGCCTAAATGGAAATCATCATGTTTGAGAGGGCTTCACCACCAAAAAACTCTCTTTCAATATCAAACGGTTGATTTATTGGGAGGTAGCCACCAGAAAATCCTGGGGCACATTGGTAATTTGGATCCTCTGGCCACCAAACAATGTTCCATCCAACCAGAATTCGGCCAGCAGTTCTCAGGGCGTGAAACATGCATTTGAAACATGTATACTATGTTTAATGTTGGAAAACATGTGTTTAGCCAGATGTTAAATGATAGTTTCAATGAAACATGTATTTGACTCAATGACTTCGTTTGTGGATGTACTCAGTTTGACACCCTGCAGTTGCGCGGAAATCAAGCAGTCACGCGGGAAAATAAGGAGGATCACGACAAAACATGGGATTGCACTTGGAAGGATGGCTTCTCACCCCTGCAAAATGAGACATGTTCTCTGTTTCCTTATTATACATCATATATATGTCCTCTATAAGCATCAAGCTTTGAGTGTGGAACTATCTATGAAAAACACATGTCAGGTGATGTTCACCCCAGTGTGTTCAATTCCCAAAAAAGGACATCTCTGAACCCCGTGAACCTGTCCGTTGTAAAAAGGGCCGTGGCACCTTGCCGAAAAGCATCGCCTTCATCTCTGGGAACCCGGAGCCTGCTGCGCATGGGGAGAAGCCTCCTATACCCTTGGTATTGGCTCTATTGATTTGGGGTCCTGGGCCCTGGGTTCCAAATAATATATTGAAGCTTTGAATGATACTGTAGTGGGAAAGATCAAACGGATTCTAAAAACCACGGAAATTAATTAGTTGGAACTGCGGCTTTCTAACAGCAGAAACGGGGACTTCAATGAACACATTGGAACAACTCCTTCACCACAGTACCCCATGTGAAGAGACGGGCACTGCTAACCAACAGAAATGGCATCAAACAGCACAATACAACCGCACGCCGGCATTGCTTCGCGCGGCTCATCCAATTTCGCACCCCCAAAACAGCCCCACCCTGCAGCACAGCATCAAGCGAACATGCAAATTCAAGATCATATCTCTCAGCGTAGCATCAACTTAGAGAGATGGAAGACGATTCTCCCCTAGAAATGTGCCATTCTCAAAGTCAAACTCAACGTTGAGGTGATTTTTGACATTTTATGGATGCATTGGAGATTTTGGATGATCTTTGGGGGGATGGTAAACAATGCAATTCAATAGAATCATCGAAAAATACCCCCTATATCATCCTATATCCCCCTATCCCATCTCATTAGTTGCCCCTATCCCATCTCATAGTTGCTTAACAAATCTTAATAATTAGATTTCCCTACTATGGGTTACAAGAATCATACAAGAATCACCAGCCAGCCCGGTATTCTCAACGGCTCAGCACCCGTCTCCCATGCTGTGGCCTTCTGCTTCAATGGTCGGCCGCACGATCACCCGTGCCAAGCAGGCCGCAAAGACGTCAAAGCCCAAGACAGTGAGAAAATCGTCGCCGATGAGGCTTGAGCCTCGGGAAAAGCCCAAAAAAGATCACTATGGATTGGTCCTTGAAAATGGGGCCATGCCCAATTTATGACCTTTTTCATGCAGAAAATGAGGCATGGTGGAGTGAAACATCTCCTCAAAAATATGTAGGGAAGCCTATCCCATTTAAGGTTCAGTCAGGCCATATGGAGCATCACAAAAAGGCCATTCTGAGCCCGGATGCATCAAATTTCCGACGTTTACCAACCCCTGTTTGTGAATGGAAATAAACCCCGGTAATTTGATGTCTGTTTATAGGTACTGTATGGAAGCCATGGCCCATTTAGTTCGAGAATTTACTTGTTAAACATATTAAACATTCAAAATGTTGATTCTCCCATAGCGAACGCTAACAAGTCAAAGTATGCAGTCACAAAGAAAACCAGTGATCATCAAGGCATCAACACTGCGGGGATCTCCGGGGTCAAGACATCATGTGCTTTAGCACAGCTGCCAACGTCTTGATGCAACTTGGAAAGCGGACTCATTTTATGTGAAATGAACACAATCTCCAATCTCCACTCAATTAAAGAGAGAACGCATAATTACTTTTAAACAATATGTTCATAGATTTTCATATATGCTCTATGGTGGAAATGCCACAATCTTAACTATAAAAAAAACCACCATTTTTGCCAGGGGTGACGGAAATTCGTCCACTCTGAGGTCCAGCCGTCGCGGCAAGATACGCAACAAGCCCATGGCAAAGGTAAATCGATCGATCAAGAATGACAAAGAACCTGGCGATTCCAACGGGTTCATTGAATCGGTCCCAAATCAGGACAATCCCGTGTAAGCGAGTACACATCTGGTGGTATACCTACCAACCCATCTGAAAAATGATGGAGTGAAAGTCAGTTGGGATGATGAAATTCCCAATATACGGAAAATTTTAAAACATGTTCCAAAACACCAACCAGACATGATTACGAAAGTTAAATCAAACAAACCATTTTCAGCGATGTCGAGTGGACCCGTACCAGACATGTCCGAAGAACAAGCTTTGCCATGGACCAAGGTGGTGCTCTCCAAAGATACGTTTTGATACCCATACACAATAGAACACCAAGATATAAACCAACTTTGACACCTTGCCATGTGGGGAGGAAAGTCTCCAACTCTGACGGGTCTCTTCTGACCCTTCTACCGCAAAAAAGACAGACATCATCCACATTTGACCCATTGCCATTTTGCCGTGCAAGAATTGAGCTGTTACCCTCTGGCAAACTAAGATAACTATGGAAAATCACCATTTTTAACGGGAAAACTCACTATAAATGGCCATTTTCAATAGCAAATTGTTAAATTACCAGAGGGTACACATCTTCATAGCCCATACCCGTAATTTTTACACTATCCAAACAGCCCATACCCTCGCAACTTGCGGGGATCAATCAATGAAAAAAAGCGATTCCCAGGGACTCGAAAGGATCGCTGTGACCACCAGCAAGATCCAAAAGCGGCTCAAAATGCTTTTCTCCTGCGGTTGTTACCCTCTGGTAATGACTAACACTTTGCTATTGAAAATATTGAAGCCATGGCCCATAGAAAGTTCGTTGATTTACCGAACTTAGAGATGGTGATTTTCCAGTTCGCGAAGTGTAAAAGTTTACCAGAGGGTAATAATGGGGTGCTTCAGGTCGTCTATGCAGTAGTTGGTGTGATGGTACCATATATGAGAGAATATTTAAGATACCTAGAGGTACTGATCATTACTGATCTATATCTTTGGCCCATGCAAGGCCTTAGTTTCAGGAAACTTCCCCATCATACAGTACCTCACTTCAGGGTCTTGATATTCCCGCTTCGTCTTAGATCATGAGTGATGTTGGGTGATATACCCATGCATTGTGATGGTGTGTTCAGTTTGTTGAGCAAATATGTTACATGTCCACAATTCATTGGAAGGATGCACGCTGAAATTCTTTATAATAGTATATATATCCAAACAGTTATATAATATATATACATATACAGTTTATCCATGTTGCATTCATTCCATGTTTGTTTTGTTGCTACGGATCAAACAGAACCCAACAATGCAACAATGGGTGGTTCAAATATGTTAAGCATACTTTAAAACATGACCCATCAATTTTGGCTAGACGAAGAGATACACCCCAAGGACTTGACATGATTTGACCCTTCTGCGGGCTCTCCTCCTCCTGCAAGGTGCTGCACTTGTCGAAGTGGGTTGAGTCCAGAGTTACCGCCACCGAGCCCTTCCTTGGCCCAACTTTTTCCGGAAAATAGTGTCCACAGAGCAATTCTGGCCATTGATCATGATTTGATGATGATTCCCATATATTTTCCCAAGGGTGGGACTTCCAACCATGTTTCTTTGGCATCTGAATGGCATCTGATGCAGGAATCAGTTGAAGCAGTTCTTGAAACTACAGCATTCGCTGGGTCCAAGCTGAAATAACATCTAATAATTCACCAACCTGCAATTTATGTGATGTTTGGAGGATTCCCCTGAAGAAAATGAAATTCACGGTTCTTCTTAGAAGGTCTTTTGCCTTTGCCCACAGCTTGTGCCGATGTTCATGTGAGACTTCGGCCTTTTTCACAACTAGTCACATCCCAGAATTCATGAGGCCAAAAATATTAGTGATGTGGTAAAACCCATCATAAACCCATCAGAAACTTCCCATTTGGGGATCGTTCCTTCCATTCAGCCTTGGGGACCATCCCTTTTTTGCGGATTTTCCGGTGATTTTGGACACGCCAAGCCTTGGGGAAAAATGGAAATTGGCTTGAAGTTGCTTCGATTTCTTCGATTTTCGGGGTTTCAAGCCATATTTATGTGTTTTTTTGATCCACAAAATCCAATCTTAAGAGTTTTCCTGGTGAAATCTGATAAAAATCTGACTGTTCTGAATATTGATTGATTCAAATGGAGGCTTCTTGACAGGATACTCCCAAATCATCCAAGTGAGTAGACCCAAAGAGCACAAACTGACCACAAACTGACCACAAGTCAACAGTCAAAAAAAATGGCCCTGTCCATGCAAAGCAATCCACTTATGTTTTGTTGTTCAGAACCAACATCTAACTATTTGACTAGTTTGATTTATCTACAATCCTAGTTAACCTACTTTTTTCAACCAATTTATCTAACGAACAAGGGCACCAACCTAGCTTGGGTTACAACTAGACTAACTATAGGGTTTATGGTAACAAATCGTAAGGATAACATACTATAACTATCAAAAAAATATAGTTGGAATTAGTTCGATAACTGGTTGGTGGTATACCAACCCCTCTGAAAAATGATGGACTTCGTCAGTTGGGATGATTATTCCATTCCCGGCGGCCCGATGGAAAGTCATAATCCAGTCATGTTCCAGTCACCACCAACCAGATAAACCAACAAACGTAACAAGGGCGCAGCTGCCCCTTCCATGCCCTGTGTCTTCCGAAACAGCTTGGCCATGGTGGACAGCGGCGTCTTGGCTGGTGGCGACATGGCAGCCTCCTGCCGCGCACCTGATGCCGATGCGGCGCCGCGTCGCAAACTGTTCATGGTCTTTTCCCGTGGCTTTTGATCGTTTCATGGTGAATGTTTCCTGTTTTTTTTTGTGATTTTCCTGTTTTTTGATGGTTTTCATCGGTATTTTCCCTATTCTTTCCTGTCCATGGTGAATTTCCAAAAAATGAGTGTGTCTGAAAATCCCGGTTTACACCCAAATTGCCCAATCAACAACCAACCACCATGTCTTAACTATCTCAATTCTATTCTCCCCTGTTTGCTGGTTGAACCCTCATGTCAAATCATTGTTTGATCATGAACTACCCTCCAGCAAACTAATAGTTTGCCATGGAAAATGGCCCATGAAAACACATGATTTACTGTACTTACTAAAATGATGATGGCCATAGCTAGCTACGTTAGTTTACCAGATGGATTTGTCTCAAAATCGGGTATCCCCAAACTTGATGGTTCTCATTTTCTAGCATTTTTGGGGACCCCTATTTTCAGACAGACCCAGGTAATCAATGAATCCCAATGTTTGAACGCCAATCCCAGGGTTTAGCAGTCACCTGGACTCTGTATTTCCGGTGGCAGCTGCACTTTGGGCGCCATTGCAGATTTCTCCAGATGAGCAAAGCGCCAAGCTTTGAGAAATGCCAACTTTGGGCCTTCTGATCGGACAGGGTAGTTGAGCCAATGTTGGGGAAAACAGAGAGCGGGATTTTGGAAAGCACCGTTCCGGACATGAAGCCAGGACCATGGAAGGATTTACCCCCCAAAACAGTGCTACAGGTAGGGCCCAGTTTCGATGGATTGGTTGGTTGAAAGGAACATCGAAACCATGGCTGAAGCCATCAAGCTATGGCTATATCGTGGTTTATCCACCTTAAACCCTGCTGAATTGTATTTACAACCAAGCTTACCTTTTTTTGGCGTGGGTCTTCCGGTAGGCAAATGAGCTAGAATGAGATGATGATTGCCAAGGATCAATGAGTATAGAACTTCCCTCCAACATAGACCCTGCGATGAATTTGAGATTGGAAGAATAGGTTCCACAATTTTCATGGTGGGCTTTCAGGGTCTGTGAAAGAGTGGGCGAAATACTATTCACAGATGTAACTGAACTTGTAAACTATAAGGATAGGATTACCAAACAATTGCATCACACTCACCAAATGTTGAGTATGGTGATAGAACACACAATATGTATCTAATACAGTCTCCAGGGGATTTAAAATCTAATATACAGGTCAATTCTATAGCTGGTTGGTGGTTTCAACCCCTCTGAAAAATATGAGTCCGTCAGTTGGGATGATGAAATTCCCAATAGATGGAAAATATTGGAACATAAAATTCCATGGTTCCAGTCACCACCAGCAGGTTAATTATATAGGGATACCTTCAGTAAAGAAGCAAACATCCTGAAACTTCCTCGCCTCCATCGCCTCCTTCGCCTTGGTGAAGCTATGAGATGGCCACAAGATGATGCCCCAGTTCGGAATAGCAACAGTTGGGAATCGCAGAACCTAATATTTAACTAGGCTTTATGGCATGTAGATGCGTCGAACTAGTTGCATGATGTTGGATGGAGGTTTCCTAAAATATGGCTACCCCAAACTCCCAAACCATGGGTTTTTCTCATTGATGATAACGTCACCACCTGAGAATCGAGAGGCTTTTGAGGCTTGTCACACATCCGGGTGAACAATGAACAAGTGCTGGATAGTGTTCCTAAAATACATAGTTAGCATATGTATGCATATGTTAGCATCGAACATGAGGGTCTCAAAACGCCTCAAATCTATGCGAAGCTATGCGAAGTTACATTGACACGACCGTTTCTTCGAATCTCCTGAAACTGCCAGGTCGTGACCTGGTTCCATGTAAAAATCTTGGACACGTTTAGTGTCAACATGCGTTGCCACCCCCTGAAAAGAAAAATATGGGATGCCAGTTGGGATCATGGTATGCCATTTCTATAGGGTTCGAAAAACACATATCATCAAATAATCAATGGTTCTATCACATTAAAAAAACACCATGAAATTCCCAGGTTTCATCTCTGTTCCTAGTCAAATCACCATTTCTGTTGGTTGATCACAATTTATGTTGGTTAAATCACCATTTCTGTTGGTTCAATCACAATTGATGTTGGTTAAATCACCATTTCTGTTGGTTAAATCACAATTTATGTCGGTTCAATCACAATTTATGTTGGTTAAATCACAATTTCTGTCGGTGAAATCACAATTTCTGTTGGTGAAATCACAATTTCTGTCGGTTAAATCACCATTTCTGTTGGTTAAATCACCATTTCTGTTGGTTAAATCACCATTTATGTTGGTTAAATCAAATTTATGTCGGTTCAATCACAATTTATGTTGGTTAAATCACAATTTATGTTGGTTAAATCACAATTTATGTTGGTGAAATCACATTTTCTGCTGGTTGAATCACAATTTATGCTGGTTAAATCACAATTGATGTTGG
>Ga0126342_10012209_pt1:0-5000 | contig 15331 bp, 11 predicted proteins | sample Cyp1metagenome_FD_92528 | JGI IMG/M metagenome (GOLD analysis project Ga0126342, IMG submission 92528) | Coral microbial communities from Lord Howe Island, Old Settlement Bay, Australia - Cyphastrea 1 metagenome | ecosystem: Host-associated > Invertebrates > Cnidaria > Coral ...
CTTCTCGGGGTTGTGCTCGGCTTGAGTTAGAAAAAGCAGCTACAGAAAATCGGCAAATGTGAAATCTGCAGCAAGTCAAAATGCCTGACAGGTATGGTCAAAATGGAATGCATTCTGCAATTATAAAAAAGAAAACGAAGGCGTAGCAAACTTTTGCAAATCATTTAGGAGCCCATAGAGAGGAGCAGGATATTGTCCGATATTGTGTCTAACTGGAAGCTCAAAGAAAACACCTGAAACTCTGACTTGCTGTTCTCAACTTCCAAGTTGAACCAATGATTTTGGGAAAACATGGGAAAACCCTGAAAAATTGAAGCTGAATCCATGTGAATCCCATCAACACCAACTTGAAACGTCCAATCATTCTCCTACCGACACGTTGCCTTGATGTGCGGCGCCGGAGATGAGGAAAGTGACCTGCCACAGAGTCCCGCACAGAATCGCTCCATGTAGCTCCCGCAAGTCAAACATGGCAAAGGACAAGTCCCCATTTTATATGGATATAAAATTATAAATAATGTTCCCTGTGAAACATCAGAGTCTAAAGGGGGATTTCCCATTGCTATGTTTCTGGGAATTTTGTATGCGTTTACATTTGGTTGGCTATGCCAGCTATTTTCTATGGAGCATCTGGCCGCCAAAGAGCCATATGGTTTGAGTCATCACAATGCCATTCACCACCAAAAGCATCATGAGTTCAATACTGGCACCCAAGAATGACCTTGACTATTCACATCTATTCACCGTTTGGTGGGGCAATGACCCAATACCAATATCAACACACACACACATATATATATATACATAAGTATATATATATATATATTTACTTATATTTACACATATTATATATATATACATAATTATATATATATATATATATTATCATTACATGTAGCAGTGACATGGGGATTTGCTAAAATGGTGGATTCCCAAATCCATGGGTTTCAATACTAAAATGGTCTAATTTTGGATGAATTGGGGTTAGCACCATTTTAGCAACCTCCACATGACATCGGCTTAGACGTGACACAGAGGTTTGTCTGGTAGTTTTCTCGGAATATTGAAATGGGAAAAAGACGAGCAACTGAGGGTTTTAGGGCATCCTTCATACCCAACCCCTTTGGGTGAAAGATCTATTGGACCTCCGCACCATAAAAACCACTCGGCCCATGGAAAATCGACCGCAAATTGTTCAAAATCATGGGTTTCCTGCATTCTTTTCCCTGAAACCAATTCTGGGAGGTTCCCATCCTAATTTATGAAATCGTGGCCATATTCGGTTCCTGGATGCATAGGAGAATTAAGATACAAATGGAATTTACCAAATTTACCGCAATGTCAACCCACACTCACTAGATTGTTCATTATTGTTCTGGATCCCAAATGCAAAATCATCCATTTACTGAGCTGCTAGTGGTTTGAACCTATCCCCAAAAAGGAGTGATCTCAACCAATAATCCCAAGCATGTTTGAAAACCAATCAATATGTGAACGCCCCAGTCTAAGTCGAAAATCCTGAGCCCCGTGCGAGGAGCTGCTCCCGTGGGAGTGCCCACGAGGGCCTGCAACCAGTGAGTGACCCTTGGAGAATGCCCCAAAAATAGAGGTTTCTTGCACATGTTCCCTTAAAATGCTAGGGGTGAACTGCTAAAATTGATTAAACGGTGGGGATTTAGATTTAGATGGATTTATGTGTATATATATATATGGTTTTAGTATGATTTAATAAATCACAAAGGCTGGGTGTGTTTAAAGAGACAATCGGGGCTTTAAGTAACAATTCTTCGGGGTTCAACCATGAAACATTGGGATTTGACCTTATCCATGAGGAATTAGCTATATATAGTAACTATAGCCTCTATATGCCTCTATATATAAAGATGGTCAATTCCGTGCATTGCCCATCTAAAGGAGATATTGAATAATTATGAACAATTAAATGCACAATGTGATTATGTCATGTGATCCAGCGTCTATGAATTGGTCCACCCACTTCATCATGTACATGTCAGCATGACCCACTTCTGAACTCAATCAACCCTCCATTTCTGGATTTGTGAACATTTGGTTATGGTTGGTCATCACCTTGTCAACAAATGCCCGCCAGAAACCCTAGTTTAATACTAGATCTGTTCACCTTGAGCGGTATGTTTTTCCCCAGCCCCACCTGGTGTGCAGCTTTCCTTCACAATTGATCCGCCTGGCGAAGATTTTGATACCATATACCGCATCATATCAAGACAAAAAAAACAAAAACTGGTTGGTGGTTTCAACCCCTCTGAAAAATATGAAAGTCAGTTGGGATGATTATCCCATATATTATGGAAAAATAAAAAATGTTCCAAACCACTAATCAGGTAAGCTTCTAATAATTCTAATAGTTGCAGCATATCAAAGACAAAAACCGCGCAGTGTCCGTAGCCTGGGGATGGAGTATTCTCAGAGGACGCCTGACGGCTGATTTGAGTCTTTCGGGGAACTTCACTCTAGTGGTGCTTCCTGAAATGCATTTTTCAAGCCAACACATCCACATAGGACCCTCCCAGAATTGAATTAGTTTGAAGGGAAAACCTACAGTACAGGGTTGAACCCCAAATTTGGCTGATAACTCCATTGTTTTTCTGCGCATTTTCCGTTCGAGCAGGACCTTTGCAGCTGGCTTCGCAGGACCTTGGCAAAGACGCCTATCGGGATGTAATAAGTCGATGTGTGCATATGCAATATAATAGAATCATCTACATAATCTAATCTACTCTAATGTAATGTAATGTAAAGCAAATGCAAATCAAAATCAAATGCAATGGAATGCATGCATATACATATATATATATATAATATTAAATTTATATTATATTATATATATATATATCCGCAAACATATCCGGAAAGTGGGATTCAGATGGATAAAGCAATCAAAAGGAAATAAACGTAAACAAATGGACAACCACAGTATGCAACGCTTAGAGGGGGTTCACGGTTCTTAATTGAATCTCAAGATTCTTCAGTCCAGTATGTCCAGTAATTTCTTTAGAAAATCATTATTTGGATCCACAGGGAGTTCAAGACAGATAGGGGTCAAGATTTGTTTCCGCCACAAACGGATAGAGAGGGATTGTTTGCTGCAACAAATCGCCAAATAAAAATTGTGGGGGGGGAGGCTCTGAGTGCAAGGCTTTGAGGATCCACGGCCACGGCCTGACAGTCATGTGGAACTAAAGGATACTAAAGGCATCCCAGCTAGTCGCCAATTTCTTTGATGGAAAGGGTAACACCAAACCAAACATCCCACCAGAAAGCGTGCCTGGACCAACATGCTCTGCGCTTCGCTTGCGTCCTCGCAACCAGCCATCCAATATGGGAATGAACATTCTCATAGCATCTCATAGCCATGTCAGATCTCAAATCCTTGGCAAAAAAAAAACATGGAAGCCCAGAGTAATTAGTCACATATTTAGGATCACTGACATGCATTGCAATGCAGCATTGTTCAAATCAATCCAGACATATCCAGACCGTTGCTTACCTGGATCCGACCACAAGATCTCTCGCAATGACACTTTTCTTCAAAGGTGAGCGCTACATCGCCTCGCACATGCAACATCCAATTCCTGCTCGGCTGTATTTGCCTCGCCGGATGGATGTCTCGTCGATTCCAACATTCTGAACGCCTTGAAACACGCTGCACCTCCACAATCTTGCGGGGTGTGCACTGCATCATTTTGTCATATCACTGCTGTTTGCATTCTTCAATTTCTTCTTGCGGGGCTGCTGGGAAGTGTCGTTCATTCAGAAACTTATCCAGTCGACCCACTGGCTTTCCAAATTCATCTTGCAACGTGACCAAGCGGTTGCAGATCAAGGTGAGGTAACGGCTGATGTGATCAGGATCCAGTTTGAAGACATCATAGAAGCCTGGTTGGTGGTTCCAGCCCCATTGGGAATCATCATCCCATTCCTGTTGAAAATCACAAAGCAATTTTAGGTTTGTCTGAAAATGGTGTACTGTACCCGACTGTACCCTACACCCATTGGATTATCATATAATTTCCCCATACAAATTGCCACACAGGGTGTCATTCCCCATTTTCAGACACATCCCACATGAAGTTCCTGTTCCCAGAAGCGGTTGCACTGGTCCGGCTTCTCCTTTCCCGTGACCACTGACCAGGTGATATCCTTCCCAGCTTGCCATGATTTGGGACCCCAGCCATAGAGATCTGGGCGGCTGGACACATCAAAGATGTCACCATAGCAGGAGAGCAGCATACGGTCATTGCTGCAGGAATACTTGGCTAACTGTTGCAAATCTATGGTGCCCACCACCTTCATATGATCCTGCGGAAAGATGCGATGCTGAAAGTGCCACAGGAAGTTTGACTCCAAAAGGAGGGCTAAATGGATAGGGAGCTGAACACAACAGCAATATTATATGACCTCTATATATATATATTAAATATATACATATATATACATTTGCAAGATCGCCGCCATTTTAAGGGGGGGACGTACCCAAAATGTAAGCTACATTTTTCAAGGTGTTTTGGAGGGGGGAATTGAAAATGTAAGCTTACATTTTGAAGGTATTTTGAAGACCTTCCCCACAAAAACGATACCTGGGGGACGTTCAGGGACCAATTTTACATTTAAGGGGGGGTCCCAAAAAATGTATCTTACATTTTTGTTGGGTCCTCCTCTGAAAAGTAGCCTTAAAGGGGGTGGTGATTTTGTAAGTATTTGTATGCTCTGCTTCCTGTGACCGTGATATCTAGGCCAAATATCTTGGCCGATTGAAGGACGAATGAATCTCGAGAACCGCTATGAGTTGGGAGATCCACCCATCGAACTATAGATATAATATATTCGTGAAAACCCCGAGAGCCAACCTCCTGAACTGATCCCTAGCATTTCCCATCCTTGGGCAGTCTCGCAGGCTTGGGCCGTTCCTGGGTTTCTGTCAGACTTCCAGTGGTATCTTTGATCATCTTGCGACTCAGCTT
>Ga0126342_10012209_pt1:7500-15331 | contig 15331 bp, 11 predicted proteins | sample Cyp1metagenome_FD_92528 | JGI IMG/M metagenome (GOLD analysis project Ga0126342, IMG submission 92528) | Coral microbial communities from Lord Howe Island, Old Settlement Bay, Australia - Cyphastrea 1 metagenome | ecosystem: Host-associated > Invertebrates > Cnidaria > Coral ...
TAGAATATAGAACAGATAGATAAGATAGATAAGATGGATAAGATAGAAAATATAGATAAGATAGATAAGATATATAAGATAGATAAGATATATAAGATAGATAAGATATAAGATAGATAAGATATATAAGATGATAAGATAGACAAGAAATATAAAATATATAAGATAGATAAGATAGATAAGATACATAATATAGATAATATATATAAGATAGATAGAAAAGTAATATAGTTCAGTAATTTAAATAAGTAATATAGATGGATAAGGCAAGATAAGATTGGATTAGATTAGACTTAGATTACAGTAGATTTGATTAAATTAAGTTAGATTAAATAGATAAACAATACACAATATCATACAATATCTATAATTGTATATATATATGCACAGTACACATGTGAACACAACCCAGAACCACAATATATCTTTATACTTCGGACCTTCACTGAAACCCAGCGCAACACCGAGCCGCTTCAGCCGCAACTCCTTGCGCTGCTCCTCCGTGGGGTTGTTCGGTTCATCTGGATGCATCGGCTCTGGCGGCGGATCGTCAGCCTTTGTTTCCTTCCTTGGAGTTGCTGGGTTCCACAAAAACTAAACATATTCCAACATATTCCCTTAACCGATTCCCCAGTCATGGTGGATTTTCCTTTGGGAAAATAACAAATCACCTGAACCAAAGCCAGGTTTCTCCTCATCTGAATCCTCGATGTGATCAAACCTGACATGTCCAATGTCCAATATGAAGTGTGTGGGCCAGGGTTAAGTTTAATCAGCGGCCATTTCAGGAAGCTAAATTGGAGGTGCCTACCATGTATAAGACTTATGTAAGGCCTATGTAAGGGGATATCCCCACAAAATATGGCCTTATATGGTACAGTACCTCCACTTTAGGATCCTGAAATTCCCATTGATTTAATGGGAGATGCTGATTGATTGGATATCATTTGCGAGATGATAAATGCACTTTTTTTGTCTCAACAAATTTTCACATGTGACGAAATTTGTTTTGGGTCATTCACAGAATCCAAATGAACCCAAGACATCAGGAGGCAGGATATTTTTCGTTGCTGTAAGTTCTCAAGTCTTGTGCTCTTATCTGATTCATGATTCCTCACTGTTTAATATGGCGGATACCATGTGACAATCTATAGATGCATTCAAACGGTTTGTGCGCATAGAAGAAACAGGCAAACAAACAAGCGTAAACATATCATGCAGGGACATATGGATATGACACTTAATTACTCACTTACTACATTATAATGTCTGGTGTACACAATTTATACATGCACAAATCAATATTGTATACACATATATATATATAAATATATATATAGATAGATATATATATATATATACACATACACATGGAACAAATGGAGATGATCAAATCAATATCTGAACATATCTGGTAAAACTGGTACGTGCCCAGCAATGTGCCTGGAATAGTCGTTGGCATAGCGTTTGGGATCGTGCTTCTTTGTCACAGTGGCGGTATCCGCTTGTGCGGCAGGTACCGCTACGCTAGCCGCAGGGATGGCAGCACGGCGTTGACATAGCTGCCCCATGGGGTTGCGGCTGGAGAGTTCCGAAGAAAGGATACAAACAACTACAAGAAAGTATACTGAAAGCAAAGCCGATGGAATTTTTCGATTGGGAAAACAACACAAACAGCTGCAATTGTTTAAGGTTGCAAGCTGGATACCCTCTGGTAATTTAACATAGCTATTGAAAATGACCATTGAAATAGTAGATTTTCCCATTAAAAATGATGATTTTCCATTGCTATGTTAAATTACGACAGGCCACTTTGTTCTGGATGTACGGTCGCTATCTACTGAATAGATCAGCTGATTCAGCCTCGAGCCGCTATTAAGGTCGTCTGGTGAAATCCGGCGAAAGGATGATCCAAAAACGAAATCATGCGCTAAAATGAACGTGATATCCCACTTCCCCTAGTAGTAAACACCCCCTTCATGGTTTTCAAAGATGTGCAAATCCCCTACTAAAGCAAGGTTTCTTGGGGGTGTTTAATATTATGGGGATTGGATTAGTTACATAAAACCATATTTTAAATAAAAACAACCGTCTGGAGTCTGGACAAAACCACATGCTTCTTGCAGTATCGGACTAGGTGCACCATAGGATCCCATGGCTGACAGCAGTCCTCATGCCGGGAAGGCCCAGCTGTCTCTTCACCTCCGACTGAAGAGTGTTGAATAAATGGAGAGACAGGTGGATAGCCAAATGCAAACCATATATATATAGAGAGAGAGAGAGAGATGGGGTTGTGTGGTATAGTATTATATATTTACATTCAGTTATAAATAAATAAATATATATATAAAAATTATAGTACCAATAAATCAATATCTGCACGTGTGCACGTGTGTCATGTCCTGCCGAGGCGGGAAGCCATCCGGCAGTTCTCAGAGTCTCAGCAGCATAGGTCGGAAAATCCTATGGTTGTGGGTGAAAAGCCTGGTACCTATGGTCCCCTAAAATAGCTGCTTAATGGATGGCTATTCCCCCCAAATGGGGGAATAATAGGTTTTGACCTATCCCCATATTTTTGGTCTGCCAGTTGCTACATCTAGAACATTCTACAAGTGTTTCTTTTTTTGGTTAGGCCCACAAGGGCACCCCACAACAATAGGTGAGCTTACACATCAATATGACCATCATAGACCCCACTTAACCCAGTTTCTGAGGACTGAACTGCTCATGGCAACCTTGGTGAATCACGGGTCATGCAATTCCCAGCCACGCTTGGCGTTAGGAGAAAAATATAAAAAAGGCATGAAAGAACCAACATAAAAATGAAAATCAACATGACAACTCATGAAAATCATATTCCAAACCCTGTGTTTAGGCTTCGATGTTAGTTTGAGGAAGATATGACAGCCAAGTTGCTACTTAAAATTACACGGACGTCCTATGGGAGGAGGTATGAGTTGCGAGGCCTACCACCCCACTGTAGGCGACTGTTCTCCATGCACTATGGATCCAATCCCAACCCAAATCACTCATGTGTGGTATCAGTTTCTCAGAATCTCTACCTGCATGTTCAGCATGTGTGCAATTCAATATTGTTGTAGCATAGATAGAAATATTTCCAATGTGAATATATATATATATATATACATACACATACGTACACAATAATACACAATACATATTGATATCATATGATACATTTATGACTTTGGGAAAACATATCCTACCTACCATCTTCCCGTTGAACATTGAGTTTGCGACATCAGTGTCTTGGCTAGCGGCACTCATGCCATCCTGCCCAGAAAATCCACACAATTTTCAAACCTGGATTTTTTGCACAGATTTGGTAGACATTGGTAGACCAATTCTGGTTAATTACTTGTAGTTAACCAAACCTTTGTGCTTTACGATTTGCAACATATATACAATACATGTATATCATATCAAGAAATCGTTAACAGTTGCCGTACATGAACTATTGGGTTTAGCATGGTTTAGCATGCGGGTGGTGGTTGGTCATGGAACATGGGGATTCTATCGCAAGCGTAAACCTGTGGCTGGATGGTAGCATGACGCTCCATTGGCCACTGGACTACCTCATTGTCTACATCTATTGTGCGTGTATATATATATATATATTATATATGTATATATATACTGTATATGGAAACTGCACACATGCGTTCATACATGAAAAAGTTCAATACATATATATATATATATATATATATATATTATATATACATGTAAACACATATACATATAAATGTAAACACACATATATATATATATATATATATTACACAACATATGTCCATAATATTGCAATATATGCAACACACACATGTATATATATATCAGTATATATTCCAAAAATACATCTCATATATCGTCATATCAGTGAAAACCTCCTGTCAACCCTGACCTCTCGGGACATCTGGTCCGTCTCAGCGGCGGCATGCATAACGCAGCCTGAAAAGCGGGGGGGGGCAGCGGCCCCAGGGGCCCCAGAGTGCAAAGATCTGGAGGTGCCGACCACTAAACCATGTTTTTTTGGCCCAATGGGAAATCGCAATGTTGTTTACCAAACTAGACCGGCTACATGTTTAGATATGTTTAGCATCTGTGACCGTGTAGTGTAAATCCCACTGAATTGTAGAAGGTTGAATTCGGGGTTCACGTACAAATCCAGTTGGATTTGTAAATTGCTGGCGGTTGATCCACACCGTTTCAAGACTGAGCAGCCCACGTCGCGATCAAACAGCAACACCGTTGAAACTTGAAACATTCAAACAGCACACAATGCACACATATTATATATTCGAATTTTCTGAACACCACACCTAATAAACCTCCATCTCAAATGTTCAACTGGAAGAGGAACCTTTTGGGACACAAACAACAACGTCTCAAACATAGTCTTAGCTGTGGAATCTGTGGAGTATCGAATGTAGATTACATATAATTATGTGACATTCAGAGGGTCAGCTTGCTGCAAGTACAATTCTGACCGTTTGGGTATCTTTACTGGTCCAAAATCAAGAGACCAAATCAATTCCCTGCCCCCGAGGGCGCCTGCAGGCTGGAACGGCGTTACAACCAACCCCCATCCGCTGAAAGCCCACGGCTGAAGTTTGAACATTGGCGCTGCCATGCGCTGCCTAGTTACAAGATGTTACAAGGCACACTGCCCACTTCTTTTGTCAAAAGGTGATATGTGGCTCAACTCGTTGATCTTCATCCGTTCTCATCCATTTCTCAATGATTCATATTTGCCCCTGATGCAAAAAGGACATCCAGTGCACTTAGAATTCTCCAGTTTACCGTCCGTCCAAAGAGGTTCCTTCCTGACACCTTTTGCGGGGATTGACCACTATTTAAACAACAAAAAATAGCCCACCCAGGATGGGGAAAATTATACATACACACACACATATATAGATATATATTCATACATACATAATCATACACATATATGTATACATACACATATGGAAATATAATTTGAAATATACGAGGATCCTCTCAGCACCGGGATGACCACAACAATCATGAAACAAATGGAGCCATGCACTCTGCTGACATGACAAATGGAGCCATCGTTTTCCGATGCTTTCGAGGAAACAAGAGGTCTCACGTGCTGTGAGAGGCACCTGCTGCGTTTGCAGCTGTGCGATTTTCTGCATGAATTGTTCGGTTGAAATGATTTGTTGGCGGAATTTCCGCAAGCATGAGCCACCTGGGTGCAAACAAATTAAACAACGGACCGGCGTGTCCACCCATTGGAGCCCCCAATGGTGATTGGCCTTCCCCGTTCGTTCGACCAGAAAACGGTGATTCGTTTGAAAAGGTGTCCAAATTTGTGACGTGACCATTGGTGTTGGTGATATCCAATCGGATAATGGTTCTTACCTCCCCACCATCTCATCCCTACTGCCATCGCCATCACCAACTTGTGGCTACCAGGTCGGCATCAAACGGGTCACCTGTGGCGAGAGTGTCGAAAACCCATTGGAAAATAAGTGTCACCATCTGCAGTATTATGCTTGGGGTAAATGGAGATCCAGTGGTGAATGATGAGAATAGTAGCATAAAACCATTGAACACCCTATATAATGTTAGTCATTAGTTAAATAATAGTAAACCATTCCCAATTTTACCATAAATGGCTGGGATACCCTCTGGTAAACTAACATAACTATGGAAAATCACAATTTTTAATGGGAAAATCCACTATAAATAGCCATTTTCAATAGCTACGTTACATTACCAGAGGGTAACCTGTTTTTATTGTTGCCTTTCTGACAAAACAACAAATTTGCTCCCCCGAAGCAGGTCTTCCCATCCTGTCGCAGGTGTTTCTGAGGAGTTCCATAGGAAGTACTGACCTTAGACATGACCGGTGAGCTCCAGCCAGGCGGTTTCAATGCCCAAAATCGTGGGACTTTGGCATAGCAACCACCAAAAGATAGAACGGAGTTATGTATGTACCACTATGCTACTAGGATTTTACTTTTCTAGCTCTTTGGAGGTTGCATTCAAGCACCTTTGTTTAATAAAACAGCAATTAAACCATCATGATCATGCCGTTTGGCAGTATGTTAACCCTACATGATCCTACATGACTGCCACAAACATACCAATATTTTATATTACACCTCTGTAAGCCCAACATGCGTGCTGCTTCAAACACCTTCTAAGACCGGAAATTTGGCGTTGTTTGGCTTCAAACACGTGTCAATAGATATATATATAATTGGAGCATCACGGGGCAGATCGAGGAACACGATCTTGCTGAATTATATCAAATCATTAACCGAGAACATAGCTGAAATTATGTTATTTTGGGGGATAATGCCGCACACTAATCATAATTCCAATGACGTCACAGTGAGGTCATTCTGGATGTCATATATCCCATATGTAAGTATCGCCATTATTGTCGTTGTCCCCATTGTCGCCGGTAATGGTTGGTCAATGGGATGGTTTACTATTGGGTCAACCACATTTCTATAATAACTAGTGTGTATATATATATTTATCTATATATCAGTTTTTTTCAGCTATTGATGGTTTTATATCCCCAAATATCATGTTATCTGGTAATCATTCACCATCATTCACCATCATTAACCAAAATAAAAACACCTCTCCCTGGAGGTTCTGAGCTCCAGGCCATTGAGGTGCTTGGGCCTGACCAGAGAAAACTGCTAAGCGCATTTGGAGTATTTAAAAAAACATATATATATATATATGTATATGTAAATATAAAAACGTATATATGATATATGTATACAATATGTATACATAGATATATGTAAAACCCTTGTAAAATTATATAAATATGCCTCTTCAGGCATAGCTTTAAAGTCGCTTCATGCTCTCCTGGCTCACCGAAAGACACCAGATTACCCGAGGCATACGGATCGCTCCACCATGGTCCAACCATGGCTGGGGCCAAAGGCTGCGTGGTGACGATCCGGCTTGTTGCACCACCATGTCCTTCCCAAAATTCTGCTCGGAACTCATGAGATCATAGGAGTACTTACCATGTATATATATATATATATTTATATACATAATCATTTTGTAGTTGTATAACTATGTAATTGCACATGAATATACTTATTTATTTACAACCTCTTGCACCCAGGTTTAGAGGTTCGATTTCAGGACCGTTTGGGAGCCATTTGGAACGTGGTAAAACACCGAGCAGCCCATCAGGTCCTTTGGACTGGCCACAGGTGCCACCCTGGCGAACAAAGGGGAGGATGGGCAATGCACAGGCAACTGCATTTTGGGCCTTGATCCCTACATATGCATGTGTGCACATACATGCATGCATGCATCTATGTATATCTATGTGTATCTATGTGTATCTATGTGTATCTTTGTATCTTTGTATCTATGTACCTATGTACCGATGTATCTATGTACCTATGTACCTATGTACCGATGTATCTATGTACCTATGTACCTATGTACCTATGTATCTGTGTATCTGTGTATCTGTGTATCTGTGTATCTGTGTGTCTGTGTATCTATGTATCTATATTTGTATGTGTGTATCTATCAATGTATGTATGTATGTATGCATGCATGCATGTATGTATGTATGTATGAGTGAGCGTGCGGATGTATATGTATGTGTATGTGTATATGTAAATATAAATCTATACATGTGAATACACATGTAGACACATATGTGTATATATATATATGGTCCCGAGTCAAAATTGTGTATGGAACGTTCCGCGGTGTTCCGGACGTATGGAACGAAGGGGCTTCGTAACTGGTCTTGTTCCGGACCTTTGGAGTGTGATGAAATATA
>Ga0126342_10012210_pt1 | contig 15330 bp, 10 predicted proteins | sample Cyp1metagenome_FD_92528 | JGI IMG/M metagenome (GOLD analysis project Ga0126342, IMG submission 92528) | Coral microbial communities from Lord Howe Island, Old Settlement Bay, Australia - Cyphastrea 1 metagenome | ecosystem: Host-associated > Invertebrates > Cnidaria > Coral ...
ATCATCATCATTATCAACATAATCATCATCATTAACATCATCATCAACATGATCATCATCGTCAACATCATCATTATCATCATCATGATCAACATGCCCATCATCATTATCAACATCATCATTATCATCATCATGATCAACATTTTCGTCATCATCATCATCATCATCACCATCATCATCATCATCATCATCATCATCATCATCATCAACAACAACATGATTATCAACATGATCATCAACATGATCATCACCATTATCATCATCATCATCATCATCAATTGCTTCGGTGAGGTTTAAAAAAAGTTACTTCGGAGACCCCCCTTGGAAGATGCATTTTTAAAACATTCACGAAATGCAGGTTTTAAAGGCGTTGTGCGTTCAAAAACGCACGACGCCCTCGAGGGGACCTTCCCTTTTTTATGGCATTGGGTTTCCCACATTGTATATGAACCATTATCAACATTGTTCACCATTGCTACTAGCTACGATGAACCAGTATTAACCATTACGAACCATTATGAACCATTATTAGCCATTATTAAGCATTACCATTATCTATTAACCCTTGGTTAAACATTATTAACCATGATATAAAACCATTATCTATCAACCATTGTTAACCATTGTCAACCATTGTTAACCATTGTTAACCAGTACTAACCATTATTAACCATTATTAACCATTATTGACCATGATTAATCATTATTAACCATGATATGAACCATTATCTATCAACCGTTGTTAGCCACTATTAACAATTATCAACCATTATTACCACTATTAACCATTATGAACCAACCCTTATTAAAACAATTAGTAACAAATATGAAACCATTATGAACCATTATCAATGATGATCACCCTAGTTTTTTTTGCGCACTGCCATTGTTTGGCGCATCAGGGAACGGTTCGATCATGCGCTTGGCTCCCGTGCCCATTGCCTACTCTTCGCAGCCGCGGGAGGTCGGGCTGGGATAGTAGCAAATTATTGACATCAATTTCCATTCATGTTTAATTAGGCTTATTCAGGTTGGGTACTACTCACTATTTCAGATTACATTTCAGAGTTCACTCTTTGGAGGGTACCGAATTAATAGAGGGCTGACATCAATTCTTGCGTTTTCAATTGCTAGATTACTAGTGCCGGTTTGTTAACCGGCACTATTGGACTATCCCAGCCTTTTTATCTCAGAAAATCAAAGTTTTTGTTGCAATGGGGCAATGGGAATATTCCTGGAAATATTTGCTGGCCGCCACCACTTATTCCTTGTAATCCTATGGGCCAAAGCCCGCTTTATGATGGCTCGCAATATGGGGAAGCTATAGTTTTTCGATGGCCTGTTCACATCCGGCGTTGTATTTACCCTCTGGTAAACTAACATAGCTATGGAAAATGGCCCATTTATAGATGGTTTACCTATTAAAAATGGTGATTTTCTATAGCTATGTTAAATTACTAGAGGGTATGGCAATACAAGTAAATTGTCCAGATGATTGGGTTTTGTTACTCCAAACCTTCATTCTTTGTGGAAGATGAACTTGGTAAATCACGTATGAAAACCCAATCGTCCGGGATTAGGCAGGGATGCCCTCTTTCCCCGCTTTTATTTGTGCTACCAATGCTAGATAGAATGGGGTATACTTTGACAGACTGTATTTTGCAGATGACACACTTTTGATTACTACAACTTCTTGCGCGTCAAGGAGACGTTTGAAAGAAACAGAAGTGTCTATGCAATGCGGCCTCCGTTTGAACAGAGGAAAGTGTTGCTTTATAGCCATGAATGGGAATATAAAACGAAGTAAAATTTCACGATGGTGTCACATTCCAGAGGAAAACGGAAACCGTTTAGTTGGACCATCATTTGTCCCAGTGAACATCAGACAAGAAGCCAACTTGAAATTGCAGCAAGTCATGTAAACCTGGTGCAAGCTCAGGTACTCCCTGGAAAGCGGCGAAGTGTTCTGTGGCATGTAAAACCTATTTTAGGGTACCGGGTTCCATTGGGTTTATCATAGCCACATGTTGTTTTTTAATGAAACTATAGTTGTAGAGGTATAGCGGCCCCATATCCATCCCAACTTCTGGGGCTTTGAGTTCACCATGGTAAAACAACCATGGTAAAACCAGCCATTTTTTCCACCTCTGGAGCCCCATCTCCTCTGAACCAGGCCATGAAGGTGGCGATTTTGCAAAGTCGCGCCTCGCACCCCTCCTGCGACGCTGCCGCATGTTGTGCCTTCATGGCCTTCTTCGTGGCGCAGGCGGCAGAAACGGTGGATGATGGGCGACCAAAAGGGAAGGGGGAAACATGGGAAAAATGGGGAAAATGGAAAAACCTGGAAAAACCATGGGAATATATGTGGTTTCATTAAAAAAACCCATGTTTATGGGGTTTTATGATTTGATGATGATTCATAAACAATATCTGGTTTCATAATAAAAATCATGGATTTCGTGAAAACGATGTGTTTATGATGGGTTCATGGGGTTCAATACCGAGATTTGGGGCTATGCTCATTGGGGAAAATGATGATTTCTCAGGCCAATGCGGTTCTTTTTGCAAGTCACTGGGGTACGGGCAATGGACCCGGTCGAATGGCTGGCAATTTTCGTTTTTTTTTTTTCAAGCGTCCATTGTGGGGCTGATGATTTTGACTCATGCCTAAGATTGGTTCATGATGTTCATGTTCCATTTTTTCAAGTGAAATTTCCCGAGTTGATAGGATGGTTGTTTTAGTCTTCATTTGGTGCTGTTCACCCTCTTGAGGTGAACATTCCACAAATTTTGGTGCTCAAATCAGTATTCTGTGGTGCTTCAACCTTCATTTTGCAGGTGAATATACAATTTGAATTTGCTGCTAATCTCTGTAATCCTTTAAAACACCTGAACTCAACCACTAGTCATCTTAGATGACCAACGGGTAACTAGTTGGTGATTTCAAAAGTTTTTTCTTTTCAGCTATAGAAATGGAATTATGATCACAATTGACACACCCATATGAATCTCAATGAACATATAATAGGATATAATTAACTAATCATTGGTTGCTTAAGTCCAAGCTCGTTTCGGAGGCGAAAATTCCACTGTCAGGCAATAACGCAGCACAAACGCAGTGCCGTGTCGGGCGAGCCAGCGCCTTCCAGTGTGCCCCGGCCGCGAACATTTCTTTTTGGGTTGGAGATCCTCCAAAAAATGGGAGGACAAACCCAAATAATTTGGTATTTTGGATATTTTTGGCATGTAAAGAACATGAACATGGCGATTTATGCAGATAAAGGGAATTTAGCCATCAAAAAGTTGATTTAAACCATCAAAATATGTTTAAACCTAGGCTGTTGCGTCGTCTGTTTTTTTCTTCCGTTTTCGTAAGGATGTATACTACCCAGCTATTCTGCTTGGCAGAATATATATCTCAATTATCGTGATCATGGGTCAAAAAGAATGGTACCTTACTTACTGTCACTTCTCGAAAATGAGCAGAATAGTCATGAATGGTCGTCACACATCCCATTCTTGGGTTATTTGGTATTCGCCCCTGATATGCACCGGAGGAGATTCCAAAAAGGAGCGATTTGAGGAACAAAGATGGGGATTGAAGCGTAAATGACTTCACCACGAGGGATTTAACTCATCACAATGGGCATAATGCGCCTGGTACTTCACTTTCACCAGAAATAGGGGAGAAGACATGCTGTATATCAGATTCGATGTCGAAAACACAGGTTTTTCATGTAAAGAAGAGACAATCATCAGGTCTCCCCCGTCCTTGCGTCCGTCCTTCCTTTGTTTTGCCATGGCCACAGCGTGAGGAGCCGAAGGAATTCATCTCCACGACGGTGGAGGGTTTCTTGAACAGCGGTTTCGAGGCGAGAGAGAAAATCGGCCATAAATCATCCACCAGTCATCACCATAAATATATGGTTATATATGGTTATTAATGGTTATATATGGTTATATATTAGGTGATTAATGGTGATTAATGGTTATTACTAATGGTTATTATATATATATATAGGTGGTATACCCTCTGGTAATTTAACGTAGCTATTGAAAATCCACCATTTTTCATGGGAAAATCAACTATTTCTATGGCCATTTCCAATAGCAAACCGTTAAATTACCAGAGGGTAAATAAACCATTCCCCACATCATGGGTGGTTTATGGCATTACCCACATTATAAAAAAAAATCAACCTCCATATTTGAAAATCTTTTGGACGATTTTCTGACTGGAAACGGCCAAAACTCCCGTGGTCAGCTGAGCAGGAAATGGAGGAGTACCAAAGCATGGAGGGTTCCCTGGCAGCAAAAAGTGCAGGGAAATGTATCAAACATGAGATTTCAATGTGGATACATAATTCATCATTGACAAAAAAAATAAAAATTGAATTGAGTTCAACAAAATAAAATTCCGGGGGATGTTGAAAGGTTGCAACATGGGGGATCGCCAACTAAAAATGGAAGGTTTAAGCAATAGAAATATGGGAATTTGGCCAACTGAAATATGCGGATGTTACCAACTGAAGTACGTTTTTTTTTTTTTTTTCCGAAGTAGACATGTTCATTTAAACTCACAGTGATGGGGATGGAACCAGCCAGCCGGCTTGGGGATATCATCGACTGAACCACAGATGGAATTCCTGAATCTTGTGATTCACATCGTGCATACATATCTGACGTATCTGCAATGCAGTTTTTGGGGAATATATGTACAATATGGATTCAATATGGTACAATCACGTGTGCATATATAAAGATAGATTTTTAATGATATTTATACGCATCCACACATGCACATTCATACAGTTCATACACATCCAATGGTTTTTTGCTTTAGTTGGGAGGGTCACCGGGTCACCTCCTGAGATTCAATGATTCGGTTGGTGGAATCATCAACTCCGTAAACTCAGTTACCCTGGAGTAAACCAACAGATGTGGAAAACCCCATGGTTTCCCTAGGTTAAAATGATCCAGACATGCGGATTTTCCAGATCTTTTTGTGTGTTGAGAGGAGGGTCAATCCATTAATATTCCATTAATATTTCGTTAATCATCCATTCATATTTCATTAAATATCCCTATTATTGTTACCCCATTGTTATCCCTCTTAGACCATAGAAGTCACAACCATTTGGCCTCGCGATCCATCACCCAGGCTGTGGCCGCGCGGACGGCCTGCAGCGCATCAGCGCCTTGTTGAAGTGCCAGCCGTTGTCGCTCAAGGTGCTGAGAGATTGGGGTGATTTTCAACGGGGAAAATCCACAGAAATATGGTGATGAATCATTGACAGGAAAGTTTTTCCCGAATGCGTCGCAAGGGTTCCCGTTGTCTGGGGGTTGAGGCTGTGTTCGCCAGACGTTGCGCAACCGTTCGCAACCGTTCGCAACCGTTCGCAACCGTTCGCAACCGTTGCCCATATGGCTGTTCCTGGAGGTTTCAAATGTCGCGTAGCCTCGTTTCGCGTGGCAGGCGTGGCACTTCGTGACATTCAGACGTGTTTCGTAACGTGTGGAAAGTCGTTGTGTGTGGCAGGCGCAATGCTTTTGCGAAGTTTTCAGAAGATGATGCGTTCTATTTTTCGTGGCAGGCGCAACACTTTGGAGACCATCATCATCATTTTGCGTGGCAGGCACAGCACTTTAGACGTGTCTTGTGGCTCGTTTTTGCTAATCGCATTGTCAGGGCTGCGTGAAGTGGTGACAAGGTGCCAATTCCCTGGCAAGCGTGGCATTTTGTGAGATGTGCTGAAAATGGACGGAAGCCTCGCACGAAGCATCAATTTTGAGGTTGCAAATTTTCACGTTCTAAGGAAAACTCGTAGGAAAACATCGATTTTGAAGCTACAAAGTGTCAAAATTGGAGGAATTCTCGCACGAAATGCTCGTTTTGATGCTCCAACATGTCTCGTCTCAAGTCGGTTTGTGTGACAGGCGCAAAACTTTTGCGCGGCAGGCGCAACATTTGAGACAAGTCCTGTTGCGTGTCTTTGCTGAATCCCATTGTCAGGGCTGCGTGAAGTGGTGACAACGTGCGAATTCCATGGCAGGCGTGGCATTTTCTGAGATGTGATGAAACTTGACGGACACCTCGCACGAAATATCGATTTTGAGGTAGCAAATTTTGATGTTCATGAGAAAAATTGTGGGAAAACCCCAATTTTGACGCTACAAAGTGTGAAATTTCTGAAAGCACTTTACACTTTGCGCTCTACACTCCACACTCCACACTCCACACTTTACACTCCACACTTTACACTTCACACTCCACACTCTACACTTTACACTCCACACTTTACACTCCACACTTTACACTTTACTCTCCACACTTTACACTTTACACTTTACTCCACACTTTGCACTCCGCACTTTACACTTAACACTCCACACTCTGCACTCCACACTCTACACTTTACACTCCACACTTTACACTTTACATTCCGCACTTTACACTCTACACTTTACACTTTACACTCTACACTTTGCACTTCACACTCCACTCACTACACTCCACACCCTACACTCTACACTCAACGCTCCACACTTTACACTCCGCACTCCAAACTTCTCACTTTACACTCCACACCTTAGACTTTACACTTTACACTCCACACTTCGCACTCCACACTTTACACTCCACACTTGACACTGTACAATTTACAGTTTGTACTCCATACTCTACACTCCACACTCTACACTCCACACTATACACTTTACAGACTCTACACTTTACACTTCACACTCCGCACTCTACACTCCACACTCTACACTCCACACTCCACACTCTACACTTCACACTGCATACTCCACACTTTACACTCCGCACTCCACACTTTACACTCCACACTCCTTACTTTACACTCCACACTCCACACTCCACACCTTATACTCCACACTCTACACTTTACACGCCACACTCCGCAGTACACACTTTGCACTTCACACTTTCCACTTTACACTCCACACTCTACACTCCACACTCTACACTCCACACTCTACACTTTACACTCCACACTCCGCACTCTACACTTTACACTCCACACTCCACATTTGACACTTTACACTGTACACTCCACACTTTACACTTTACACTCCACACTTTACACTCCACACTCGACACTCTACACTTTACACTCCACACTTTACACTGTACACTCTGCACTTTACAGTCCACACTTTGCACTCCACACTATACACTCTACACTTTGCACTCCACAGTCTACACTTCACATTCTACACTCCACACTCGACAGTTTACATTATACTCCACACTCCACACTCCACACTCTACACTTTACACTCCACACTCCACACTTTGCACTTCACCCCTTCTGGATTCCACAGTCTGCAGTGCACTGGTACAGTAACAGGGGAAAAACGTACAAGACTGTTGAAGCACCTTGTTTCACAAAAGTGTTCTACGTGACTGCATTCCGGTTCGTGGGCTGCATCTTGTTGTTTTTAGTGGAGGATGTTACTCATCAAACATTGGGGGTGATCGTTTCACGATTTTCATCGGATGATAGGAGGGATTTCAAGGGGAGTCATCATCTCTTAATGAAATTATAAGGAGGAATATGATTGGAATATGAACATGATTTCCAACCGGAGAAAAACATAGACATATGGTGATGAATCATCCACAGGAATGGTGATGAATCATCCAATGTTTCAAACCAGCACTCCCAATGGAGGATGGAGCACTGGTCAAACATTGGGAGTGGACACAGTTCCATTTGACCAACAATCAATGTGGATTTAAAATGAAACTACGGACTTCACCACGAACAATGGGGATATCAGTCATAATCCCAAATCAATTATTGGATATTGCTACTATTGGGATAATTGGGTTGATGACATTAGGATGATCATTGGGTTTTTATATGACCAATTCATTCATATGTGGGGACTTCTGGGAAATATGGGGCATCTACCATCAAGTATTGGGATTTAATGGCTCATACTCTTATAAATTATAAGGATATTATAATACATCATAACCGGATTGTAATACATTATGATTGGATTTCAATGGCCTTGCGATAGTACAACACACAATCTCCAATGCATATAACGTGGCATCTCCAATTGTATATAAAGTGGTATCCATCACGCCATAGTCACCATCCCTAGAAAACAGGTTACACACCATCAAGATACATATTATGATCTGTTTGAAAATGAGGAAATAAGATAATCACCTCAAAGTCTCATGGTTGAGAAACTCGTTTTTGCATCCATACAACTTGACATCATGGACCGTCCATGTTAGGGTCCCACGGGGAATCGACAAAAGATGGCCATCACCAAGTTGTGGTCCATTTTTTTGTGTCCAATAGGGAACTCAACTTCCCAAATATTGTATTGTTTTTGCGGTTCAGGTTTAAATGGTGCATAGCCTCTGGTAATCAGCTCCATGCTTTGCTGGAAAATCACGGAATTTAGTTCGATGAATTTCCCAGCGAACGAAACCTCCTAGTTGCGAGTTCGGTGGAATGAATTGGCTCATATTCCATGAAAAAACAATCGATTTTGGGGTTCCATGAATTGTTCAAAATAGGCGGATGCTTTATGTGGGTAAATTTACCACAAAAACAGTTGGTGGTGTTTTTTTCGTGAATCATCTATCATTCCCAGATTTCCACTCTTTCTGATGATTTCCTGTGGAGATTTCCATTGCTTCCTTCGGATTCCTTCGGCAACGGGTTGCCGTTGGTCGATCTCGTTGAACGTTGAACGACATTGACTTCACCAGTTTGTTCCAATGAACCGCAACTGCTTAGCAGCTACTCCCAAACAAGTGATGTGTCCACTTTTGTATCGAAGGAAATAAACAACCAGACATGTATATAAGTATATAATATGTATGTATATATATATATAATATGTATATATATATACACATGCAATTAGCAACAGGTGAGTATTTCCCACATTTATTCTTGCATTTTTTTCAGCCACTGGGGTTACCTGCTTAATCATTGTGAAACAAAAGCTCCGGTGTCAGGAAGCGAATTGGGACTGGAAGGCCAAAGAGCCCCAGATCTCAGAGGTGCCGTTTCTTCGTGGGGAGAGGCTGCATGGAAGGTGACATTTGGGGTTTATACTGGTTTACAATATGATAATGGGACTCTCATAGGGTGTATTGGAATGATAATGAGAGCAACTATCGAACATGGGCAAACATGGTGATTTAACAAAAATGGTGACTTAGTGGGATATCATGGGGAATATATATATATACATACATACACAACCAACACAACCAACAACAAGATTAGATTTGTTGGGCAATGTGATGGGGCCATCAAGGTCAGTGGATTTAGAGGCTGTTTTCGGATGAAGCCACATGACAGTTTGTCTGAAAATTTGGAGATACGAGAAACAAAAACACAACATTTAAGATATCATGAAATTGATATGAATTTGGATATAAGATACAACATTTATGATATCATATATGTATATATATATATATCATATAACAACAACACCATGTATTTATATAAGATTATGGTATCTCCAATTATGGTAATTATGGTATCTCCATTTAAAATTCTAGATACTATGGTATTTAAGATTATGATAAGGCGCGGGGTCTTGGAGTACCCATATCTCAGACATATGTGGTGAACAAGAATGGGCAGTTTGATCAAACAGATAAGGATGTCACCCCCAAAATGGTGGTTCAGAAGACAACCCCCCTTGAAACTCGGGATAACGGATAAGACCGCGAAACATGACTTCATTGCTTCATCGGATCATACCCCTTCAATATCCGGGATTTCCACACTGCTCCTAGAATTGGGTGATGGAAAAAGCACTCCTTAAGTGGGGCAAAAAAAAACATGGGTCGGTTTCTTGTATTTTTTTTTTTAAACTATATAAATCCAATTAACGCTGTACTCGAAGTGACAATGACAACTTCATAGGATCTACCCTCTGGTAAACTAACATAGCCATGGACAATCACCATGCTATAAATGGCTAAATCAACTATTTCGACTGGGCCATTTTCAATAGCAAACCGTTAGTCATTACCAGGCCGGGTATCCATACTTCTCCAATGAAACTCCTCCCGAAAATTCGCTCAGGCGGTGACAGCGCGGTTAAGGGATCGGAGGCAGCTGGATCGGCTGGTTTTTTGGATGCCAAATTTGGTACCCTCTGGTGAACTAACATAACTATGGAAAATCAGCATGTTTAATGGGAAAATCCACTATAAATAGCAATTTTCAATAGCTATGTTAAATTACCAGAGGGTAATGAGATTTGGTCCTTTCTATGTTGGAAAATAGTGTACTCCATGGTACTCCCAATTGGAGTTTTTTTTTGTCTTTTTCCCGAAATAGCAGTTCAACTGCTAGTTTTTGGGGAATGATTTTTCCAATTTCTGGACGGGTCCTGGACATTTTCAGAATTTGGCAATCACATTTGGGGTGTCAATCATTTGAACCCGTTGTCATATTTGTCATATGCCCAATAATTCAATCAGGATGGGGTTGGCCATGGGCACTTCATGAGGCAAAGATTGGTAGACACTTGACTTCACCAACAGCGGATACTGGAGATCCAGTCAGGGCAAAGCACGTTTCACTCATTTCAGCCCTCATTTTCGTTAATGGATCCAAGATGGAACTTGACACCTACATGTGACACCTTAATGCGATCAGCTTCGAAGACTGGTTCCTCCAGCAGTTGGCTATGGAACATCTGCGATCTGCCTGGGATAGGTACAACGGGCATCCGATCATCGACACCTACTGGGGCGCCTATTGCAACCTGGTATGGGGTTTTAGGCATAGCCTGGGAAGAACATAACATATGATGGGCCCGTTACACTGAAGTTCTTTTTTTTGAACTCAGAAAGTGGGTTTGGGAAAGATGATTTTGACTGGACCTGAATTTGGTCATTTTGTGCTTTTATGTCCAGTTTCTGGCATGGTTGAAGTCTTTACGCACCGCTGAGGACAAGTTTCACATTCTTTCGGGAGTCATCTATTTCTTGCATGCCATATTTTGCGGGGATTTGAAGCCAGGCTACTTTGTTTGATGGATGTACAATGTAGGTCAAAGAATGAGAAAGGTTCCCCAACAATACCCAGAGTTTTTTGGCCAGGGTCCATCCAATTGTCAAAAGCAATATTTCTTGCTGACATTGACACTGTTTCTGGGTATTTCTTGCTGACATTACTGACATTTTCTAATATTTCTTGCTGACATTACTGACATTTTCTGGGTTGAAAAATCGAACCCTCAAGTTTTTGGCAAAGCCATTCGTTCCCTCGAATCAATGACCCTTTTTTTTGATTGAGGGGTGGGATTGCAGTATATTTCGCTACCATATCTGGTACTTGGTTTCATCCATGATGTTTGTGTTTTGTAGTTTGTATATGTTTGTACTTCCCATTTTGGTTGATAAATTGATAAACAACGCCACATCGTCTCTATCACATACTTCAACAGTTTGGCTGATTACCACCATTCTTGTGAGTTATACCAGTTCTTGGTCCGTTAATATTGATTGATTACCGCCAGTTTGGCACGCTATACTGTATTCATTTTTGGTTGATTCAAATCGATCTACCCAGCAATCTAAGCTGGAAAATCACCCAACTTTAGCTTGTTAAGATCATTAAAGATCATCACTTGATCACTTTTTCACTAGTGAAATGGTGGCCTAGGCATGGACGGCCTTGCTATGGCCCTGTGGGGCCTGTGGCATTCCAGTAGTTCGGGGGCCCGGGCCCAGGGTGATGGTAGCAACTACAGGATGGGGCCCCCCAGTTATGTGAACGTTGGTTTATAACTCAATCTAACTATATTTATAAGTATCATACACTATTGTTATTATAGTTACAAACCAACTTTACTAACTATGAGGCCCCATCCTGTAATAAGATGGCTTGACTTTTGATTTGATCTGAAGTCTGAGGTATACTACTCGGTATGCTCCCTTAAAACAGCATTGTTCCAGATATTTCCTAAAATCTTTGGGGTACCCCAATAGCTGGATGCTTTCTCAAGGAACATCTTATTTTAACATGGATAACTGGTAGTACCCCCCATTTTAGGACGCCCCCATTTTTTTGGGAAAATACCCCAGGGAGTTCACGATCTTTCGGACCCGGAAAGTAGCCGGCCTGGTAAACATACAAAAAAACTATGGAAAGATCCACCATTTTTAATGGGAAAACTCACTATTTCGACTGGGCCATTTTCAATAGCAAACTGTTAGTTTACCAGAGGGTATATTTTTGAAGGACATCACCAAGAATATCGGATTTGGGTGTGTCTAGAAATCGGGGATTACCAGAGGGATAATCCCATCATTTTTTGTGACTTACATGGAATGTATATGATGATGTACCATGGAAATCGTGACGGTTTTCCCATAATTGTCGGACAAACCTAACCACTTGAGGGTGCAAGACCCAGTTACATAGTAAGTGGGCACAAACCACAGTTCCGGGTCAACTGGACTGGCATATCCCGAACAACCCCCAAACAGATGGAGATACATTGTTTTTCAAACATCTGGAAAACCCAAATCCTTCTTTGCTTGCTCAAAGGAACACTTTTTTCATATACCCTCTGGTAAACGTTTACATAACTATGGAAAATCACCATGCTATAAATGGGTAAATCAACTATAAATGGCAATTTTCAATAGCTAACCGTTAAATTACCAGAGGGTATTTTTTTTGGGGTTTGCAACTTTCAGGAACACACCAGGGGGAATGTTGTTTGGAAGCCATGGAAGCAATGGAAGTCAGAAGTTGCTGGATTTGGGGTACCTTCAAGGTGAGGGCAACTAGATTTTGATATGACTTGCTAACCATAGCAACTATAGATATATCTGATATATCTAACATAAACCCTTAGTTACTGATGTTTTCAGCTCCACCCAACAGATGTTCCAAAAACGGCTTCTCGTTTCGCAGCGGCTCTCGGCTGGTGAATCCTTGACATGTTCGGTCCCCTCCTTGGCAGCTCCGTGGGTATTGGCACCACCAACTGGGAGGATTTCTTCAGGAAAGCTGGTCACCGTAGGATGATAGGATGATAGATACGGGTTGACATGTCCTAACGACACATTTTTTCGATATCCACTGACACAGCCGGATCCGGCCACATATGATCCGCCCCAACTTGGAGCCCAAAAGTGGCGATTCAGACCATTCTCAACAGCGAAATCTGCGGCATTTTTCCATCTTTTTGGTTGCTCCATTTCTGTTCCCGCGATGGAGACGCAACTGGTGACGCGGAATCTGCTGCTGCTGCTGTTCTTTGCCTCTGCCCCGGGAGCTGTAACTTGGCAAACGAAGCCGGTTGGGAACACGTTTGACCCCGATTTCGTCGAGTAAGTTGCTATAAAAACTAAGCGTCGAGTAAGTTGACATGGAAGCTTTGGATCACGATATGGCAATTGGATTTACTTATTCTTAGAGTGTCAAGTGGATCTCAGGATATGGATATGTCGAGCCATGAAAATTCATGGTGACATTTGATTCATTTAGCTGAGTAGTCAGGCAAAGTCTAACGGAAAGAAATGGACATATCCCCTTTCCCCGAATTGGTTGAACATCCAAAAGACGCCTAAATGTGCTTGGAATACCCTCTGGTAATTTAACGGTTAGCTATTGAACATGACCCAGTCGAAATAGTGGATTTTCCCATTAATAGCATGGTGGATCTTTCCAGTTCGCTATGTTAAATTACCAGAGGGTAACAAGAGTTTCCAATCTCCCCCCATTGTTGGATTCTTCATTCCTTGTTGGTCGCATCGGTATCGATACACGTTCCCATTGGATTCCACATGATTCGACCTGAAGATTTTCGCAGGTCAACCTGCCGAATCCTATCACTGAAAAACCTCTGTAAACAATGATAAACTGATTGGTGGTTTGGAACGTTTTTATTTTCCCCAATTGTTGGGATGATGATCCAATTTGACTTTCACCAGTAAAGACATGATAAAGACATGATAAAGACATGATAAAGACAGTGATCAACAATGTCTCGTCGGTGGTTTGGAACATGAATTTTATTTTCCATTTCATATATGGGATAAACAATGAAGACATGATAAAGACAGTGATCATTAACCATCATTAATCACCATTAATCACCATTAACCACCATTAATTAAGACATGATAAAGACAGTGACACCTCCATGATTTCACCGTCCAAGGTCTACGTACATGGCCCCTTGGATGTGGATGGAACTGGGGTTCCCAAGATTCAGACAACGAGTTAAGACGTCACTGAGATGTTGAAAGCCATAGCAGAAACACCATGGTTCAACAAAAATACCAGATTGTATTATAGTTGTGTTATATTGCTGTAAATTAAATTAAACTGTATTGTACTATATTTATATTTATATTAATATTACAAGTAATATTGATATTGATATGAGTACTAATATGAATAATCATTATATAATATATCATATTATAGCGTATTATATATATATATATATATATACATATTGTATAATATCATTTTACACCATTTTTGTCATATTATATCAACATATAGTATATGTTGTATCATATTAGACTATAGCATACTATATTATATAGACATAAACATTATATCATGTCATATCACATTATATTATTATATATTATATCATATCATGTCATATTATATTATATTGTATTATATTATTATATTATGTTATTATTTATTATATTATATTATGTTATATTATATTATATTGTACTATATTATGTTTTGTATGTTATGTTTTATGATTATACCATATTATATTATGTGTTATATCATACTATATCATATTATATGATATAATATCATATGATATCATATTATATCATATCATATGATATCATATTATATTATATTATATTATATTATAATATATTAAATCACATTATATTATATCATAGTATATTATATCATATCAGTATTATACGATATTATATTATAGTATATTATATCACATTATATTATATCATAGTATATTATATCATATCAGTATGATATGATATTATACTATACTATATCATAACATAATATATCGTATTATACTATATTCTATGAAATGAAGTTTGATTATACTATACTATACCGGATTGGATTGAATGACATTGGTATATACACATATCTGGGTAACTTATAACGACCTCACTGTTCTCCCTCACTGGAATCATGGATAATAAGGGGAATCATCCCAAAATTCTAAAGGCAACATTCCCATATTCAGAAAATCTTCGCATACCATGTTTTCATCGTACTCCAGACCTGGGTTTTGGTATGTTACTTTGATAGGCATTTCAGCTCAATCTGGAGGGAA
>Ga0126342_10012211_pt1 | contig 15330 bp, 9 predicted proteins | sample Cyp1metagenome_FD_92528 | JGI IMG/M metagenome (GOLD analysis project Ga0126342, IMG submission 92528) | Coral microbial communities from Lord Howe Island, Old Settlement Bay, Australia - Cyphastrea 1 metagenome | ecosystem: Host-associated > Invertebrates > Cnidaria > Coral ...
ATATATATATAATATAGTCATTTATTTATACAGCCTATAACATATCCATATAGTTGTGTTGTTTGAATTTGTGTATGCCATAAAATATTTGTTATATTTGATTAGCTAAGGTGTAATTCCCCGAACAAAATTTGTTCTATGTGTTGGCCTCCAATAGTTGGGATGGCATACCTGGCCTGTCACCATTTTGCAGATGTACTTTTAGATATGATAATCCTTAAAATAACATTCAGTAGCTGGCACAATACATGATGTAGTCACTTGTTCTTCTTACTGGTGCTTAGCAGGGAATGAGGGAATGATCCATAATCACTAGTAATAATCATCCCATTCCCCCAGTCCCATCCATTCCCTACTAAGCACCAGTAAGTTGATTCAGTTCAAGATGTTTGGTACCTTCGTGGATCAGTTTTCTTTCAGCAACAACGCTTGGGGTATAGCCCATAAACATCAGCCCAAGCAGCACCAACTCTTGATTTAAAAGGTTCATGCATTCATTACCGTTTCAGATTTGTACCTTATTAATTAGTAGCCATGGTTTTGATCAATGGGAATTTCAGGACCCTAAAATAGAGCTACGGTACCATATAAAGCCATATTTTCGTGGCACATTCCCTATGTTACATAGTTCTCACATAGGCCTTTGAAAAATGGTACCCATGGGTTGCTACCATCTGCAGGAACTTGACTCCAAAAAACACCCAGCCTTTGGGAATCACATATGGCTGGAACATCCACTCAAAAATTGGAGCTGCGAATGGGAAAATCATGTGTTTTCCATGGCATCATGGAGGGTTTTCCATGGCCACCTTTGATTACCAGCGGGGAATCACATGCTGCGCATTGCTGCGCATTGCTGCGCCGCTGTTCAGCACTCGGGCTCCCCAAGGGCTCCAAGGGCTGCAAGGGCTTTGGGCTTTTTGGACCAAGCACCCCCTGCAAGGACCGCAGCCACCTGACATGTCTCCAAGACAAAAAGCCTCAGATCACCGAAAGTTTCACCTGATTTGTTCATCGTATTGCGGTTGCCTTTGAAACAACTTTTTTTTTGGCTTTGATGAGCATGGGTGCCTGTGCTGCAAGCGTCGCTAGTGCTTCTCGGATTGACGGCTGGAAGTGGGGTGTCTTTGGATGGCTTTGGGATGGAGAGAATGCGATGCGTCAACAAGACCGCTGATCTCACCACCGGGACAAGTGTAACTCCCTCATTACGCGTCTTTTTTTCCTGATGTGTTTGTTCCACCATTTAGCAGCTGACAAATGTCATGAAAAATGATGACATCCTCATGAAGCAATCGGCTGAGTTCAGACGTCCATGAAGCGTTCTTGGCCGCCTTGGCCATTGTGACCCTTAGGTTCTACCATGCCAGGGCAGCGCATCTGTGGGGGAGATTGAAATCGTGCCCCCGGAGTCAAGAGCAGGCGGGGCGCTGGATGACCTCCAGGAAGCAGTGACAGTATATGTAGGACCTCGGATTATGTGTATATTTATATATATATATCAAATTTATTACACACACATATATATATATATGCATATGTTCTGAGATGTGTTGTGTTAAAGATGTATATTAAAAAAAAAATATACAGGCTTAACATTTATAATTATACTCACTCTCGGTTTACACCCATACATGTCCCTCTCACATTGCTTGGTTGGTGAAAGGGGAGGGAAGCTGCAAGCACCAATTTCCTTCCACTTTGGGTATATAAACGCTAATAATTGGTATGATCATGCCATACCACCCCTCTTTTGTTCCTCCAAGGAAATCTTTGTTCATACTGACTCGTACCTGAATGCACCCATTCCATAGACACTCATTGATCTATAGTCTATCTAGTAGGTGAGTAGAGCGTTGACTCCAAAAAGAAATGATCGATGTGTTCCCCTCCAAACCTGCAGGATCCTGCAGGAAAGCCCGATCATTGAGAGGGAAAAATCGTGGTTTCATGTTGAGAAATCAATTTATCGACCGTGACTTGGTCAGGGCGCGTTCCTGGTGTGGCAGTATCCCTGGAGGCAAACGGCCCATCGGAACACGCTGAGTTCACCGATAGAGGATGGTAGATGGGGGTTATGAACCAACTTATAAGTGGAATACCTGAGGAATACCCCTCATCAAAGTGACAATTTCGAGCTACAGCTGGAGGAATGGATCTTGGAGGAAACACAACTCGGAAGATGTTTCGATGTCACAGATTTGCAATGGTTGAAGGTGCCACTGCCCCGAATCGTTCGGGCATAGGCTGACATTCCACTTAAATCATGGCGTAAGCCCAGGCACAGAATCTGGGACAATGATTAATAACAACTTCCTCAGGGAAAAAAAACACATGAGAGAGAGAGAGAGTGGTAACTCTCAACTTAGATATCCAACAAAAATAGCAATCCATAGCATGAAAAGAAAGAGGTTGGGTGTTTCATGATGCTTTCATATTTACACATCTGCCATTGTCAATTCACATGGTTTATCTTCCCGCAACAGGGAATTGTTGAGAATCCCGATACCTTCCAGGAGCGTAGATATGGAAATTCTTATGTGTTTGAATGCGAAACCATGAGAAACCCCATAGATTTCCATAGATTGTGTTTCTGTTTGCTGGAGGGTATATAAATTAGAAATATTTATGTATCGAATCTATCATCCCCCTTGATATCCCATGATATCGTCATAATTATTACATTCGAGGCTTGGAGGATGGGCTTAGGCTTTGCTGGGCTTTGTTTCATTGTCACCCTCAAGCGGGTGGCTTGGGCGGCTTTGCACGCATAGGCCCCCAAACAATTTCCCCGCTTGTGCACAGCGGCAGAAATAACAAATTATATAGAATACAGCAAATGGGATCCCAAAGAGACCTTAGTAGAAATACCGGATACTAGCAGGAGGCCATCTGATCACGCCGCAACAGACAACCCGGTCAGTATGAAACATACGCTCTCAGGGAGGGATAAGCTGGTAAGAGAAACAACGCGGTCTGTGGGAAACCCAACCATGAATGCAGATCAATTTCCGGTTTCGTGATTTTTTCAGTGCTTTTCCAGTGTTCCGCAGTTTTTTTGGATGTTTCTTGTATGCTTATACCCCAGGGTACGCTTTGGTAATTCAACATATTCAACATAGCTATGGAAATGGCCCATTTCTACATAGATGATTTACTCATCGAAACTGGTGATTCGTCCATAGTTATTTTAGCTGGGTGGTTTGGAACATTTTTTTGCATATATTGGGAATAATCATCCCAACTGACTCTATATATATATATATTATATATAATATTTTTTAGAGGGGTTCAAACCACCAACCAGTTATCTTAGCTTACTATAAGGATTATGGAAAATCAATGAAAGTCACCATTCAATGGTCAATTGGACCGTCCGCCAGGCTTTGGCGGTGACTGGAAAGACTGGCAGTCCGTCGCCTGTATTGGAGGCGCCGTGGCAGCGTTTTTTTTTGGGGGGGAAAATCATTGGAAGAACTTGGGGAAAACCATGGATATTACGGAGAATGGGCAGATCATGTGTAAAATCCAAAAACAAATCTCAAGGAAGATTACAGCGCTTGGGTATATAAGTGTATCAAACATATGGATAAATCGATGGTTAATTTCTGTTGTCGCCTTTTAGCTCGCTTTCCGGCTGATCGCCTGAGATGGCGATGCAGAGAGATAATTTTGGTTTGGTTTATTTTATTTGGCAGATGGTTTTGCATATGTTTTTATATCCCCCAGCAAATGGGATGGCTATCAATTATCCAAAACGACTTTTATATTTTTAGCGAGGATGAAACCATCAAATCATTATGTTTCATTAAAACAGATGGAAAAAAGGCACCCATGATGAAATCTGGTATTGTTCATTGGCGTTATGCCGTGACTAGACAACAGTCGCTTATTGATTTTGAAGTATCACCGGTGATCACCGGTCGTCTCTTTGGACTTGAAGCCATCGAAATTGGATCCTATCAATCTACCATCCATCCATCCGTCCATCCATCTATCCGTCCGTCCATTCCATTCCATTCCATCCATCCGTCCGTCCATTCCATTCCATCCATCCATCCATACGTCCGTCCATCCGTCCGTCCATCCATCCATCCGTCCATCCGTCCATCCATCCATCCGTCCATCCATCCATCCGTCCATCCATCCATCCGTCCATCCGTCCATCCGTCCGTCCGTCCATCCATCCATCCGTCCATCCATCCCTCCGTCCATCCATCCGTCCGTCCGTCCATCCGTCCGTCCATCCATCCGTCCGTCCATCTATCCATCCATCCGTCCGTCCGTCCAATCCATCCATCCATCCATCCCTCCATCCAACCAATCCATCCATCCATCCATCCAATCCATCCATCCGTCCATCCACCCATCCATCCATTCCTCCGTCCGTCCATCCATCCATCCATCCATCCAATCCATCCAATCCATCCAATCCATCCAATCCATCCAATCCATCCAATCCATCCATCCGTCCATCCATCCACCCATCCATCCATTCCTCCGTCCGTCCATCCATCCATCCATCCATCCATCCATCCATCCATATATCCATCCATCCCTCCATCCATCCATCCGTCCGTCCATCCGTCCATCCATCCATCCATCCCTCCGTCCATCCGTCCATCCATCCATCCGTCCATCCGTCCGTCCGTCAATCCATTCCATTCCATTCCATTCCTTTCCATTCCATTCCAATCCAATCCATTCCATCCATTCCATCCATTCCATCCATTCCATCCATTCCATCCATTCCATCCATTCCATCCATTCCATCCATTCCGTCCGTCCATCCATCCATCCCTCCGTCCGTCCGTCCAATCGTCCGTCCGTCCGTCCATCCGTCCGTCCATCCATCCATCCATCCCTTCCTTCCTTCCATCCATTCCATCCACTCCATCCATTCCATCCATTCCGTCCATTCCATATTCCATTCCATCCATCCATCCATCCATCCATCCATCCTTCCACTCCAGTCCAGTCCATTCCATCCCATCCCATCCATTCCATTCCGTTCCGTTCCATTCCATTCCATTCCATTCCATCCATTCCATCCATTCCATCCATTCCATCCACTCCATCCATTCCATCCCATCCCATCCCATCCCATCCATCCCATCCCATCCATCCATCCATCCATTCATTCATCTACGTGGACATGTACCCAGTGGTTTCGTCAAAATTCATCAATCCAGGGTCAACAGGATCTCCTTGGGAATCAAGCATTTGGTTGCTGAAGCTTGCATGCTCAAGTTTTGTTTCATGTGAATAAATCCCCATTAGTGGTAAAATGGCGAAATTTATCTGGTTGGTGGTTTGGAACATGAATTTTATGACTTTCCATATTATTGGGAATAGTAACCCCAACTGACGAAGTCATATTTTTCAGAGGGGTAGGCTCAACCACCAACCAGTAAAGATTGTAATTTCCATGCTCGATCCTTTAAATCTCCATGCAGCTCGATGATTTCCCCACCTAGAAACCTCCATAGAAGGCATTCAGCTGGGAATGTTTTCTAAGACCTCAGGGTATCGTCCCAGGATCATCCCACTAAATTCCAAAAATTATCCTATGAACACCCCTTGAATTCCCATTTCCCAAGTTTTTATAGGTTATTTTTTTTGGCTGACCCACCTGCCAGGCTGTGCTGGCTGGTCGGAAAATGGACTTGGATCGTGCTCAGGCGGCTGGATGATGGATGAAGCATCATAGGAATTTCATGGGATTTATGGGGGGTTAAAAATGAAATAAACGGGAGTATATTTGACTGAAACGGGAGTATATATGTATATTCCAGCTATATTCCAGCTAATGACTGACAATCTGATATTTGACTATCTTTGAAACGGGAGTATACCGTCAACCGTGGCTATTTTCATGGGGAGAATGATGGCGATGAAGCACTGGATTTTGAGGCCCTCTTTTTTCTGATAAACCCATTTGGTTGGTCTTTTCAAGTGATTTGTTGATTTTCCATTCAAAGTTCTGGGAAGATGATGATCCCCAATTGACTTCCATATTTTTGGGCGTGGTCGGAACTAGCAACCAATCTTGTCCGTTTTCGTTTCAAAGGAGGCGACGCCGCGCTAGGGGCTGTCTACTGTGATCGAGGGATGGAATTAGGAACCAGTGTTGAACCCCAGATCGGTTGTGTTTCAAATGTAGCAACCTCCAGAAATGTTTGACATAAATTACTGGTCCTAAGCCGTTTGACTTGGGGACTGGGGACATTTCGAAGCATCGTTGTAGAAGGAGAATTCCATCCGTGCATTGCGCGGTACCTGCAAATCATGTTTGCAGCCCAGTAGCTCCTAGCACTCACATCCACGCAATGTATGTATGTACTGTATGGTATGGTATGGTATGGTATGGTATGGTATGGTATGGTATGGTATGTATGTATGTACCGTCCGGTAATCAAACGTGAGAGAGAGAGAGAGAGAGAGTTGATTGTCCCATTAAAACCTCCATGTATAGGAGATTTTCCATTGTCATGTTTGATGACACCAGAGGGTATATCAGATTTGCCAAGCTCTTGTCAAGGGAATTGTGCTTTGCCGCGCATCCGTAGATGATGTCAATTTACGTCCCAAGGGTGTCATCAAACGTGGCAAGCTGGAAAATCTCCGAACTATAAATGGTGTTGACACGTGTCGCGTGTTGGGATGATGCTAGGCGATTGCCCAAGATATCGGCAAGCCAGAGTACTCACTGGCGCAGTACTATCAGGCACCAGCGAAACCGGGAGCTTTGAACATCTCTCTGTGTTGAAACTTGACAGTTTAATGTCAACCTTGAATTAATAAACCCCTAGGCTGTTTAATTGGAGGTGCCATTGAAGTAACTATTAGATTATAATTATGATAAATTATGACTATTACCCAAGGTTGACATTACCCGAGGGTGCCAAGCTGAAATTACGAATGTGAATCAAATGCTCAGATAAAAAGAAGTGCCGCCTTTGCGATTTATCATGGTGTCGTGTGTATGGACTATACCAGGAGGTGCTGCTACAACCAAGTTATGCAGTGTTGTTTTGTATATATATATATATATGTGTATATATATAATTATATTTATATACACCACCCATTTGTGAGATCTTATCAGCCTTTTTTAGCCAGTTAAATTGTTGGTCATGTGTATGGGTAGGAACATTGATATTTGTCACAATTAGGTGAACTTGGGGTATGTACCCTCCAGTCTCACAGATATGGAACATGCCATCATTTGAAGCTGATTTTCCTCGGGAAATCCATGGATTTCATGAGATTTCCATATCTAGAATGCTTCACCTATACGGTTACCATGGCTGGTGACCCATGGACCCATGGACCCATGCCCTGTTTCAGGACCTTCTCACGACCTTCCCGGAACTTCACTTGTTCAGCCTCGAAGGGCCGCTCGTTGGCGAACCCTCGATGGACTCATTGGACTTATTAGCCGAAGCTGATTCTGCAGAAAAAAAATATCACAATCTGATGACATATGTTTATATAGATTGCCTATATGACTTAAATGACTTAAATGATCTTAAATCCACATTTCTAGTGGCAAAACCTCATGTTTACATATGTTTACTGGCCAAATCTCTAAAACATGCTGGTTAACTATGTTATATCACCATATATCACCCAATTTGGTGCGTTCCTTTTCACCCGCATCCTTCATTGAGGCTGTCCGTGGAAGCCACGGATGATAGTCCGGAGGGCTTGACAACGGGCGGACGCGCAGCGGGCGACGAATTCCAACGGACCATGGGCGCATTCTTCGCGATCTATTGGCTGTTTCGCCCCTGGGATTCAAGAAATATGATTACTCAATGAATTTTAACATCCACACTTGTGAATAGAAAATAACTCAATGATGTAATCAGAATAAGATTAATTATATATAAGACATGAAATCTGAGTTTTGAATGAATGTAAAACGTGGGATCGTGTTGGTATATCTTGAAAACAAAACCAATCGTTGTCATTCTCCTTGGGATTTCAAGGGTATTCAAGGGTTACAAAATGGGTATAATAGTAGGATATGATTTGTTCACCAACAAAATGTTGGGTATGTTATGGGATATGGGTGTATCATGGGATGTAAGCATAACCATAAAAAAATGAAAATTGTTATTGCAATGGGAACGTTTGATCATGGGGGTATGGTTGCGGTCGGTTTGAACATGTTGGACCCATACAACAACATTCACATTGTGACCCTTTGCCAGACACAAGGAATGGGGTGGGTTTCATGATTTTCATGCCGAATCTTGGACAACAGGCAAAAAGAGATCCCAATGATGACATAGCCATTCCAACAAGCTTCTGGCACTCTATCCTGACATGGTCCTTTTGGCATCGATGGATTTGAATGCCGGATTCCTCATTGAGAACATCCAATCCAAACAAACAAAGCATTGATTTCCCATGACCATCCATTACCATACTTTGAAGAAGCCAACCAAAACTACAACCTTTCACATCCTTTCACTATGTTCGCTGGCTTCCATCACTACACTCCCCACCGGCACCGGCGCCACCGGCACCGGCGGCGCCAAAACGGGTCCAGGTTTGCCGCTGGATGGGAAGCACGGCTTCTGTCGTGGGGTGGACGAATCCTGGAAGCGACTTGACTTGGGAAGCGAAGCCCTGGGCTGCCTGGGCTGCCTGGGCTGCCTGGGCTGTTCAGTGAAGGCATAAAGTTGAACATCTTGGTCAAGTTGGATGTTGGCTGTTTAGCACATACCAATTGGCTGGTTATGGCTGTTTTCGCTATGTGCTGAGGTAAGATTTTGATAGCGTGTTGTGTCAAACCACCTCACTTTTGAAGGGAGGAGTCCCCGCAGATGATAACAGAAATCAACGCAGCAGAAGTGTAAAAACTGTGCCATGACCATTTTTCTACATGGGTATGTTCAAAATTGTTCAAACATAGGCAATATGCTCCATATTACTCCATTTATGTGGTCATGTATACAAAAAAGGGAGAGCGATGATCAATAATCAGGATATCGTGGGATATTGTGGAGGTACACTATTTTCACACAAACCCACACTTAGAAGTTGGTTTACAAACCATAGTAACTATAGATATATGATGATGATGATGATGATGATGATGATGATATATATATATGATATATACTATGGGTGTATAATATACATATACATATATATATATAAATATCATCATCATCATCATCATCATCATCATCATCATCATCATCATATATATATATATATATCTAGTGTCTACCATAAAGCCTAGTGATTGGAGTAACTCCACGTGACGCATCCGAGGCCCGTGGAGTCGCGTGAAGGCGACAGCGACAAAGTGGCAGCACCTGGGCAGATCCGGGGTCCGCAGAAAGCCATGGGATTGAGCCATGGCCCTAAGCGAAATAGATGGTTTACCTATTAAAAATTGTGATTTTCCATAGTTATAGTGGATTTACCTATTGAAAATTGCCATTTATAGATGGTTTAACCTCTGGTAAACTAAATTTTAATGGGATAATCATAGGAAAACCATGGGAAAAGCATAGGAAAATGGAGGTTTACCCAGCCTGGTAAACTAGAAGTTTGCGAACTGGAAAGATCCACCATGCTATTCATCACTATTTCGACTGGGCCATTTTCAATAGCAAACTGTTAAATTACCAGAGGGTACCTATTGAAAATGGGGATTTTCCATGGCTATTGCTGTGAATGTCATAACCAGGTTGGGTAAGATTTTTCACATTTTTTTAAGGCTGGCAAAGGTGGGATAAATTAAGGGACAATGCGAAATTCTAGGACTTGATCAAATCATGATTTTTATCATGATTTTGACCCACTTGATCAAATCATGATTTTTACATTGACCCAAACAGTCACTTCATGTGGACTCTGAGAAAGTTCGTTTGAAGCCAGTACGCGCAGTACGCATGCAGCCAGCGCCAGCGAAGAGTTGGATGGAAAGTCCATTCGGAATGGGCTACAACTACCGTGGCATCCCGAAATCAGTGGTTTCATTGATGTTCGCGTCCCTATCTAGATGATCGTTACATGTATTTCAATTGAGGAAACAAAAAGGGCACTCTGTCAAACCTATAGCCAGGATTTAGATGTATTTACCAACCATGATTCATGATCATCATGATCATGAAGTGTTTCTCGTTGACAATCATCTTAGGGCCTGCTACGGCATTTACCGGTTTCAATGTTGAGTCAGACTCATGGCACCAGCCATATCGATCCCAGCGATCCGAGGCCTTCTTTGAAGATGATGAGATTTGGAAACACTTCCAAGACTTGATGTTGGATGCAGGCTGGGGATGGCTAGGGCATGCTACGGCACCTTTAACTCATTAACAAATCTGTTCGGCCTTTTTTGTCTGAACAGCATCTGACTGAGGCCAATTTGGCCCACAAATGCCTGTCGTTCATCCAAGATGACAATTTTACTTTGGATGACTTTGGCAGACCTCCCCCTGTAGTGGTCTCTGTAACAGTCCAGCTTTGACAGTATTGTTGAGAGGCTTTGCCCTGGCCCATTTTGTGGTGGCAAAGGTGCTGATAAAAATCCTCGTTCATCCACCCTCATCGAATCTTCCCGGTACCAGTATCGTGCATTCTTCTGAAATCAATCACAACATGGCAACGCACAAGACGTTTCCCATTCATATAGGGATATGGGTTTGTTCGCTCCAGACGAGGGCTTTCCATTGTAATGATATGAATGATTGCCAGAGTATGTCGTGATAGCATCTTACAGCATCTCGCAGTCACTTCTTGGATTCCCCGAAGGGAACATCTGCAGGAAACCAATGTTTACTGTATAACCCAGATGCTCCATGTATGGAATATTTACCTACATTTGGGCAATTTTTGAGGCAAATGTAGGAAAATATTCGATACATGGAGCATCTGGGTGGTATTTACTGGCGAAATCCATGGCCTTCTGTAGCTTTTTCCAACCAATCCATCCCATCCGCATCGAGTGCTCGGGGCAGGTCTGATGGTGAAACAGGGCGGAGCGATGCGCGTGGACAAAGAGTCCACTTTAGCACTTCTGGTGCTAACCGTCCCTTGGAGAAGTGAGGGTAGGAAAATCATTGTCACAAAGGGGAGAGGAAAATGGGTGATTTTACCTCTACAATTATGTAGCTAACTGTCCCCCCCTTGTATTTGGGGGGCTTAATATGTCAAGATCAAAGTTCTTGGATGATTGTGAGGATTGCTGGCAGATTGGAACTTGCAGCCGATGGCTTATATAAGCATGTTCCATATCATGTGATGGCAATAAAAACAATAAATGGGGCATCCCCATTTTTGGTCAGAATTTTGGTATGTAGTTTTAAGCGCTGCCAGTCATATATAGTCATATCATATTATGTCCCGATCCAGTACCGGACTCTACCTCTGATGGTACATAGTCCCTATTGGAAATAATCATCCTGTTGTTGTGCCATTGTGTGCCCCCGTCTGGTCCCGATAACAATTGGTGTTTTAGAAGGAACTCTATCCCATGATATCCCAAAACAATGGTGTTTAAGACTAGCATACCATTGGAAAAAATATCTTAAGTTTCCTTTTGACATATACCCAAATCAGCTGAATCTGACAATCTGACCATCCCAAGCTCTCGTTGTGTTTCCAGGCACTGCACGACATCATGAAGATCAATGCTCTCCTTCCGACGGTGCAAAAGGCCGATGCGCCCTACCGAGGCGAGCCGCTGCGGAGAGCGAGCCTTGAGGGCCTCCATCGCTCACTGAGATGGGAGATGGGGGCCCGGTTGACAGACATCCCCAAAAAGATGGGAAAAAACATATGGGAAACATACAGAAAACCAGGGGTGTAGAGGTGATGTCTTCACTGCTGGTTCCAACTTGTCATATCTTGTCATTTTTTTGTGGTTGCCACAAAAAGTCAACCATCATTTTGGAGAAATTATAGGGGCCTCCCTGGGCTACCTCACTGGTAGGTGCGAATTTAGGTCATTTGCCCCCATGGGTGTGTCCGAAGGGGATATTCCCCTCCCCCTGAAACACCAGAAATTATGGTTCAAACAGACATGGATCCATTCAATTTGGAGCCCTGATTGGGGGTATGTATGGGTATGTTATATTGCGTGGTTGTGATTATACCCATAAAAAAATCAATTTTCATGGGGAATGTGAAACATCGACGTTTTGTAGATCCATGTGCAGTAACATATGTAACCTCGGGAAACTGACGGATTTTGGTATCTTTGATGGTTTGCTGAAGTGTGTAAACCCCAAATCATATCCAGTCACAAGCGCAGCTGATCACTGAAGTATGACCCCCAGTTCTACTTGGCTATGCGGTGAACAGCGCAGCTGCGGATAGTGGTCTGCCCGCGAGTTGGAATTGTAGACCCAGCCATCAAAAGTAAACAGCCTTTTCAGAGTGCAGTTTCAACTGCAGTGCCACGGCTGAGCAGTTGGGAATGTTGTCCAACAACTGCTGAATGTCACATCATGATGTTGGACCAAGTAATTAATATGTAATTATGTTGGTTGAACTCTAAGCCACTCTGAGACTTACCTCCCCTTTGGTAAGCTTTGCTTTCGGAGGTTACCTTGAAGCGGAGGTAATTGCTGACCATGATTTGGCCCCTTGGCGAAAAGAGGGCACGGCCACGGCCAAGAATTGGCTGCAGGAATGCTTGCAATGTGAATGGTAGAACATGGTGCCCCCAGTTATAGGTTGGTTTATAAACCCCATTAACTAATTATGTATTTAGATCTGTATACTTATATATATATATATATAAATATATAGATATGCCACAAACGATCCTGTAGAACATGGTAAACATGAAGGGGGTTGGATGAGCTTCTCCTTCACTCCTCTAATATGAACTTCGCTGCACCGGCAGGCAGTCTTCTACATCATGGAGCAGCACACCCACATCCTGCCTTCGCTCTGCCAGCTGCCTCCAGCCATGCAGCAGGTGGTGCAGACCGTTCTCAGCGGATTGGCCTTCAATAATGGCTACTTGGCAACAAAGATATGGTTTTCCTTAAAATGAACACCCTAGCGGCACATGGACTCAGAAACTCGAACGGTCCCAAGGTTTGGAGCCAATACTCTCAAGCCAAATGGGTTCCATGTGTGTGTTTGGGCGTGTCGACATAAGTCATCCACGAGGTATGAGAGGTTCCGAGGACGCCAACTTGATTTTCACACCAAAAACAAACATGTCCCGTCGCCATCCTGTGCCAAATCTCAACATCAGTCGGATGGACCACTTGGATCATCTTGGATCTGGGCGGTGGATAGATTTCTGATGATTTCTGTGATTCCCCATCCGGGCATGATCATTCGACTTGAACAGCCCTCCTGGATGGAGGTCAGTTCTCAACTTGAGGTCCTGAGTTTTTTTGCTAGAGGATTTACCCTCTGGTAAACTAGTTTGCTATTGAAAATCACCATTTTGAATGGGTAAACCAACTATTTCTATGGCCATTTTCAATAGCTATGTTAGTTTGCCAGAGGATTTTTCTGTTTTGCATCATTCCAAAGCAGAACACATGGATGGTTGATATGCGTTGATATTTTGATTGGGGGGTGAGTTGATGATGAGCTTTGATCATCAATCCATATCAATACATATCAAATCATCCCAAAAAAAGTGTTTCAGTGTTTGATAATTCAACAATGAAACACATGCGCATCACCAGCCGTTGAAAATGGCCATTTTCAATAGCTATGTTAGTTTGCCAGAGGATTTTTCTGTTTTGCATCATTCCAAAGCAGAACGCATGGATGGTTGATATGCGTTGATATTTTGATTGGGGGGTGAGTTGATGATGAGCTTTGATCATCAATCCATATCAATACATATCAAATCATCCCAAAAATCATCCCAAAAAAAGTGTTTCAGTGCTTGATAATTCAACAATGAAACACATGCGCATCACCAGCCGTTGAAAAAAATAGCAGCCGCCATCGCGGGCATCTTAGGATGGTTTGTTCAGGCAGAAGCTCCACCAGGACTTGAAGCAGCCTGTGTGTATATCCACATACATAATCATATATAATTATATATATATATAAATACATATTTACAACAACAATAGTAATTAATAAAAATAATATTCATATTAATGTCAACGTTAATAATACATATGTGTTATATATATATATGCCAACATATGGGTGATTTACTTCAGCATCTATTCAGATGGAATTTTACGAGTGCGCACATGCGAGGTGCTGTGAGCCATGGGCAATCTCTAAAGTGGGCCTGTCAGCTGATGGTCAGCATGTCAGCTTGGTGGGGGAACATCATCCCACATCTCCGAGAGAAAATGGATCGAGAAAAAAGCTGCCCTCCAGATCCCTCTGGTACTTTGAAACTTTGCCAACTGGAAAACTCATTTAGTTGGATGATGTGCCTATTGAAGATGCTGTGATATGGAATTGATATGATGATTTTCCAGTTTGCAAACTGTGAGGTTATCAACTGCTAAGCATCAACCCTCATCACCCCCCAAGAGGTGATGTGGGGAACATCTCAGCTTCAGCGTCAGGAGCTGTTTTCCTTGGCATTAAGGCCGCCATCATGAGGAATGGGTCCGAGCCTGAGTCCTGTCCCACTGGTTGCTTAGCGACTTGCCCTCATGGAAACCAATGGCTACAGTAGATGATTGTAGATGTAAATAGTATATCAGTATATCCAACCGGCAAAATCTTGGAGGTGCCTCCAAGTTTTTGAGTGACACGTTCTTTTCTTTGGTGCCGTCAAGTCAGGGATGGGTAGCATCGTCTATTGACACTCATGTGATTTTTACAGATGCTACATCAAACATCCCAAGATAAAGCAATAATATATATAATATATATATATATATTATACACGGAACAGTTGTAAATTATGCAGGTAACTTATATAACACTATAGATAGATAGGTAGGTAGATAGATTAGATAGATTAGATAGATTAGATAGATTAGATAGATTAGATAGATTAGATAGATTAGATAGATTAGATAGATAGATCGATAGATCGATAGACAGATCGATAGATAGATCGATAGATCGATAGATCGATAGATCGATCGATAAATAGATAGATAGATAGATAGGAAAGATAGATAGATAGATAGATAGATAAATAGATAGATATATGGATAGATAAACAAATAGGTTGATAGATAGATAGATAGGAAAGATAGATAGATAGATAGATACATAGAAAGATAAATAGATAGATATATATATGGATAGATAAACAAATAGGTTGATAGATAGATAGATAGATAGATTAGATAGATTAGATAGATTAGATAGATTAGATAGATTAGATAGATTAGATAGATCAGATAG
>Ga0126342_10012212_pt1:0-12500 | contig 15330 bp, 11 predicted proteins | sample Cyp1metagenome_FD_92528 | JGI IMG/M metagenome (GOLD analysis project Ga0126342, IMG submission 92528) | Coral microbial communities from Lord Howe Island, Old Settlement Bay, Australia - Cyphastrea 1 metagenome | ecosystem: Host-associated > Invertebrates > Cnidaria > Coral ...
ACACGTGTCATCTGATGCCCTTTACCAAGTATCCTCTTCTTAATCAATCTTACTTTTTCACACCATATCCTTCCATAGCTCATATAAAATTCACCAACTATTCACCGACTATCTTTTACGACTTTTTCGCTCTCGGGCCAACAGTCGTCTAGTTTAAAAACCCTAGGCTCAGGCGCTCTCGGGAAAAACTCTATCCTTTACACAACAATTCCTACACAACGCCTTCTTTTTCACGCTCAACTATGCTTACCTGTATCATAATAATCTTAATATATTTTAACACAGACGTTTTTAAACACACCTGCCTTCGCAACACTCAGTTTCAACACAAACAAGCCTTTTATAGACCAACCAACTTTTATTCCAAACAGCCTTCCCAATCAAGTGTAGAGCCAACTCAGGTGTTTCAATTGGAGTGAGCTACCAGTAAGTCGACCTTTCTTGTTGAACACATGTCAAGAGCTTCCCTTCAAGCCCAGCGCTTGATATGCAAAGAGTCCACATATTGATCAATGCGCCGCTGCAGGTTCCAGGTCTGTAACTGGTCTCTTGCATCTTGAAGCAAACCTGCAGCACTCAAAGCATTCATTGCAACTGGTAGCTGGCCAGGCTGGGGAACACTACAACTGCTTCCATCCACGAGTGCTTGTGACACATCAGCAAAGCAGCGCCAGGCAAAAAATCGCACTGGCTGGGGAAACGCATTTTCATCTTCAATTTCTGGAAGGGTAACAGTGGTTGAAAATCCCCGTTCGCCACACACTTTTGACTTCAGTCTGCCCATGACAGTCAGGTCGAATCCGATTGCTACAAGGTCGCAACATGTTCGGTCGAAAAGGTCTGAGAGATATAAGAAAGGTGCACCAAAGCGAACCTCCCTGGTCCAGACTGAAAAGACTCCAGACAATCTATTGGGAGACGACACGTAGCGCTGTGGTTCGGAACTGGTTTGCAGAGGAAACTGAACTTGAAGCCTGTGTTTGGCAAAAGCTCTGGTACCATTCTTGAAAATGACGCTGACATTGTAGTCACCCGATTCCAATAATGGTGTGTAACAGCTTGCTGTTGGACCAGCCAAGAGGAATCCTGAGCACGACACACCCACGCAGCATGATGCTATCGAGCAAAGCCCAGGGAATTCCAAGACGCTGCGGCGATAAGCCGTTGTTCGAAGCGGCGAGAACGTCACTTCATCTGTTGTTTCAACACATTGTGCATTAGAGCGATACTGAAGCCATGCAGTGAAGTAGGTACACGTCTGATCTGCGACTTCTGAGACCCTGATGTTGATCTTTGTCATGAATTCGGGCAACTCCCCCGCTTCTCCCAGTAGAATAATTGAACGGCCTCGCTGGAGAACTGGACGCATTAAACTTTGAATTTCCTGGCGCGATCCACAAAGCCGTCCCAACAGCACCACAAGCTCAGTCTCTGGATCAACAGCTGGCAAAGAAATGTCCGCAGGATTCACGCAAAAGTCTTGGGATGGTTCTGACTGCAGCACATTGTTTAGGAACTGCTGGGCCTCTGACACTGAGCTTAAGCTGAATCTCAAGCTATTTCGAAATCTATCATGCAGGGTGGCACTTCTGCTTGAGTTGAAGGAGGCTAGGAGTTCAAGCACTGCAAGCGCAGCCAAAGCTACACGCTCGTCATGCAGCGTCAAGATTTGCATGGAAACTAAGTTCGTACCGTTCACTGACCTGTTGTCGGGTGAAAAGTCCAAGCTAGCACCAGCGAAAATTTCGAAATCGCAAGTGAACTTTGGTACGCAAATGACTCTCCCCATTTGCCTGGCACCTGCAACGATCCATCCAGACAGCCGGTACAAGTTTTGGAAAGGACATGAGCCCATGAAAACAGCAAGGCTGCCATTCTGATATTCGGTCCGGATGGCAATAGTGGAGGAGTACTCTTCGAATCGGATACGGATCGTATCGCACTCAGGGTGCAAGAGTGATGGGGACCATGTCACAATTGAGTTTTCCAACGCAACACGGTAAAAATCAATGGAGCTTTCTGAAAAGCAATTCGCACAAGCACCTGCGATTGGTACAGATAAAGAATATTCATTGCACTGGTCACACGCAGTGCCGGTAAAGGGCCAGCGGCAACTGCATCTGCACAAATCGAAGCCAGTAGCATTTGCCATAGGTGGCCCCCATGCAGTGTGTCTTGGGAGGCCGTTGCCGCTGCAAAGCTCTTCTTGGCAACATGACACCCACAGGGAATAGTTGCCTGTGTCGGTTCCACTGCTGTAAACCGTTACATCATAACAACGGCTGCTTCCAAGAGACGAAACCTTCAGCTCTGCTTTCTGACCGCATCTCCCACAGTTTGTGCACTGCCAGCGCTCACCACTTGGTCCAGTCACGGTGAGCGATGTGTCAATCGAAGAGCCACAAGTGCTGAAGAGAACTTCCCCCAGTCCGAGGCCATTTGTTTCTTCAGGAGTGCAAAACGTGTGCTTCTTGAAGCCGTCATTCAGAGAGCCTCCCTGGACGATGGTTCCACTAACAACGCTGCCACATACCACAGGGACAGGCGTAGTGGTGGTAGTGCTGGAGTTGCCAGTTCTGACGACTACTTCTCCGGCACAAACCAAACCAATTGAGCTTGCAATCAGCTGTCTCCATTCATCTGTTAGGGAGGATTCACTGAAACTGCTTGCGTAGTATGTGATGCGGCCCTTCTCATAGGGAGCTGTCCAAGCAGCGACGGAAGCACTGCCATACAGTCCATCTGTGTTGGCCGGCAGCTCTTCTCTCTGGACACATGATCTATATCTGCTGGGGAGACTGTTGGGCCCTGCTGAAAATCCACCGCCCTGCATCTGTAGTGCTGCTGACTGCGGACAGAATGCTTGTTCAAGACTCCACCCTGTGATGTCACGGATGTTTTGTATATCCTCGAAAACAAGCAGGTGAATGCTTTGTCCGATGAGGCCATCAACTAATCTGTCTCGCACTTCTACGCCAATGCGGAATGCATTTGCCAGTATAACTTGGCTGTGGTTCACTAAAGGGCTCTCTGGGCCAGTGAATGATTGTTCTGCTTCATCAGACGAGCCCCAAACAATGAGAGGATGGGCAAAATCACGGATCCCATTCAATAGTTCACCGTCCCAGAGGTATGTTGGGCAAGTGATATTTGATGCCGTGATAGATGTACAGGTCACCGACAATGAATATTCGCCCTCGTCCCACTCAGAGATCCCACCAACAATGATGTCGTAACACTCCCCAGACCTGAAATTCAGCGTAGTTTCTGCCGCTGAACAGCTGGCAAAAGAATAGCACGCGCCACCGACGCATGCATATTCTATATCGCTACCATTGATGTAAAGCGAAGTGCGAAAGTTGGACCCGCATGTACTGAGTTGAGCTGTGACTGTGCTGTTTGGACAGAAGATGTGACGTCGGCCTGATGCATCTCCCTTCAAACTTGGCAGGCCAACGATTGAGCCAGTAACAGTGCTGCCACAACTAATTGGAATAGCTGTTGTGTTCTGAATGATGCAACTCAGCGACAGCGCGTAGTCCCCCTCTGATGTCTCGTCTCCACCTAGTGAGACCCGGTAGCACTCTCCAGACCTGCAAAACTAAGCCGTGCTGGTCACGCTAGGGGCCGAGACGTACGTGAAGGTATTCCGATATTGAACCGATATTGGGGTACATATGGAATTCAATCAGAGTAGCTGGTCAGGGCTGTTGTTCAGTTGGACAGGGGTTCAGGCCATGCCCAACCCAACCCCATAACCCCACGAGGTTGGCTGCATGCCGTGGATGAAAGAAACCCTACACCAGTTGGTAGATGGTTTCATTGACCCATTGAAATCCCATTATTTCCAATGTTTCATAATTACCAATAATTCCCGACTGGCGCAGGATTTCTTCCATCCACAGTAGGTGAATGTAGTAGGTGACCAATTTGATGTTTAAGATTTAAGATGGTGATTCGACACGTGCTCACTATACATTAGCGAAAACATGCGAAAACGACCGTGTCAGATCCAAGGAATATGCAACTGAACCCTAGCCCAATATCGCCCATACTTCCTCCATGCCTGAAGTTGAACCGAACACAGGCTGCATTGCATTCAGCGCTGCAATCGAAACTCTGTTGGGTAGCATTGGTGAACACCACCGGGCCGCTTCCAACGCCAGCACTGAAGTTGCTCCCGCAAGTGGACACGGAGGCTCTGCCAGAAGTACCTGGACAGAATATGAATGGCTGAACACCTGCTACAGTCTGAGGGCTCAAACTGGGCAAACCAACTGTAGAGCCAGTGGAATTTCTGCCACATTCAAGTACCTTCTGGTCGACGCAATCAATTGATAGAACGTACTCTCCCTCGCTGTTGGCAAATCCACCGACAATGACGTCATAGCACTCTCCAGCCTTGAAGTCAAATGTCAGAAACTCATTGTTTCCAAAACCCAGGCCACGGCGACAGGTCCCCAAGCCACAGTCATCGTCGCACTCACGATCGACATCTGTTCCATTGACATAGAGTTTGGTATCGAACCTGGACTCACAAGTGCTGACCTGGGCTATACCCGTTCTGTTGGGGCAAAAATGATGCACCTTGTCACCTGCTGGATCGTCCCTCAAACTTGGCAGGCCCACTGTAACACCCGTGACTTTGCTGCCACATTCAACTGGAAGAGCTGTTGCGTTCGGAAAAGTGCAATTCATGGACAGCACATAATCCTGCGCTGATGCTCCGAGTTCACCCACCAGGATTTCATAACACCTTCCGGACCTGCAGGGACGCTGCAAATTGAACCACGCTGGGGGACTCTCATGTGGTTTGTGCGTGGAATCAGCTGTCTAGTTCATCAAGCAGGCGTGTTAGCTATATACACAAGATATCACAAGATCTTGGTCTAAGTCGCATGGAATCGCTGCAAACTCCAGCAGGTTTGCGTTAAGCCATATAGCTGCATGGCTTTTGCCGCATGGGATCGCATATGATTCTTGAAATCGTTTTGACATCCACTGGTCCATCAAAACCACCATGGAAACACACCTGCTTTCGTATATTTATTTTGGGCATCTTTCCCATAAGTAAAATGGGGCCTGCCCTGGGAGACGTTTGTCACGTTTCTAACCTGGAAAAACCCTGAAAACCAAATTTATTTTTGTTATTTCGAAATTATGCAATCTTGTTTAGGCATGCTAAACTTGAAATCGCCATCATTCAGCAGCTCAAATTCTTTCGTCATTTGCTTTGTGCAAGCGCCTGATTCAAAGTGCCGTATCCAAGGGACAAACTCCCCCCCCCCCGCATGGCAAGTACAAGGGCCAAAAAACGAGGTCCAAAGAGGACCCAGGGAAACCTGGGTGGTACCTGCATGCACCACCACCCGCCTACCGGGTTCACAAGGTGAAATCGTGAAACCAAGGTGCCAAAAAAAATCTTAGTTCCAGCCGTAAAAGGATTTTTTTTGGGCAACATGTGCAAAATGGATACGCCACATGCAAACTAGACGACGGACGTCCTGAGAACGTAGAAGAGGATAGTTGCTCAGGTGTATGTTAAACTCTTCCGATGAGCAAACTACATGTCAGTATGAAAGAGAAGAGAGAGAAGAGTGATAAGAGAGAGAGAGAGAGAGAAAGAAAAAAGAAAGAAGCGAGAGAACAGAGAAGAGAGAGAATATGTACAGATGTAAGAACTGAAGACGTAGGATAGATGCAAGAAGTGAAGATGCAAGACGTCCAGATTAAGAAGAAATGATGTAAGATGTGAAGGTAAAAGATGCGCAGGTGTAAGAAGCGCAGATGCAAGGTGCGAAGATGCGAGGGGTCGAGATGTAAGATGTGCAGATGTCAGATGTGAAGATGCAAAATGTACAGCTGGAAGATGCGAAGGTGAACAGACGTGAGATGTGCCCATGTAAGACACGCATATACAGGATGTGCAGCTGTAAGATTGGTTGCAATTATAATGAGTCGTGGTATGTCGTGGTGAAAATGACTTGCGAGTGTTGGTTGCTGTGATGTTTTGATTTGCAGAGAATGTGAACGTCCGCAACACTTTTTTTTTGGCCTAAACATCCTTTGATTGGTGGTCTGTGCGTTCACCGGCTCAAAATAACTACTGATACTACTGTATGTTTTCCACTCATTTTGCACTTCGACTGATGAAGCACGTTGCAGGCACATGACTTTCAAACAGTTTTACCAAAAAAAACGGAAAGACTGGCAAAAAAAAAGAACCCAAACAACAAGCAATCAAAATCAAAAACTGAGACTACTTTTGAAACTACTCTCAGGCTTCCAGCGAGCGGAAAAAGGCCAAAGACAAAGGCACAAGGCACAAGGCACAAGACAGGTTCAGTGCAGATTATAGTGACCAAGGCAAACCAACCGCCTCCTCTGTCAATCCCCCATCCAGGCCTGAAGTTGAATTCGATACAGCCTGCGTTACAATCCGCCCCGCAGTCAGTATTGAGTTCTGCGGCAGTGCTGGAGACCTCTGTAAATGACCTGGAACCGCAAGTGGTTGCATAAACCCTGCCTGTAGCGTTTGGACAGAAGCTGAATGGCTGTCTGAAACCAGCTGTGGAGCCGGAGACGCTGCTGCCGCATTCAATGCTTATTAGTTCCCTGGTTGTGGTTGTTGTGGTTGTTGCTGTGGTGCCAGTAGAGGCATTCCTCTGCGGGCAACTGATTGATAGAACGTAATTTCCTTCGCTGTTGGCATATCCACCGACAATGACGTCGTAGCATTCGCCGGCTTTGAAGTCAAACATCGCACTTTCCTGTCTGCCAAAGCCGCAAGCCATGCCGCAGCTGCTGTCGTCACAGTTGAGATCAACACCTGGGCCATTGACATACAGCTTGGTATCATAATCGGATTCACAAGTGTCAACCAAGGCCGTCCCATCCTCTCTGGGACAAAACTTGTGCACTTGATCGCCCGCCCCTCCATCACCTGTCACATCTGGCAGGCCCACTGTTGAGCCGGAGACTTTGTCGCCGCACTGAATGGATATGGATATGGAACTTTGTACGTTGCAATTGATGGACAACACGTAATCACCCTCCGTCTCCGATCCGAATTTGCCCACCTCGATGTTGTAGCACTCTCCTGGCCTCGGGGTCTGTCAAGCTGGCAAGACAAGGCCAGGAATGGGAATCACAGCTGGGACATGCTGGGAAGGCACTTTTGATTGACTTAGGAGGAGGTGAGATGGGTGTTGCACCCCTATATACCTCTTACGTGATCTTGCCGGCATGGCTAGCTGAAACCTAAAACTATACTTCGTATAGGTGCTCACATATGCATACCACTGCAAACAAAAGAATGGCTGCGTCTTGCCCGCTCGCACATGTTCTAAGATTTTGCGCATGGGCCTTGCTTCTGCTGATTGGTCTGTTTATCTATGTACCGTTTGAAGCGATGTAAAACTTCTACCGGGGGCTTCTTCTTTCGTGTTGCTGACCGAGACTGAACTGACTGAACTGGATTCTCTTCTACGTTGCGTCTTGAACAGCTTCCCCTTCAGCAGGGGGGCAACTACACGTTTGCAGCTGGCCGCCCGACGGAGAGGGCTGCATGAGGCTGCACGCATTACTGATATGACTCTGGGACGCTATAGGGCCACCTACCTGCATCATGTCCAACTTCATATGGCAAGCGACCAAACCGAGAAACGCCAAGTCAATTTTGTCACTCCGTTTGTCGCAACCTGGTCTTGTCATCACGATCTGATTTGAAATAAAAAACAGCTGAAGACTGCGAAGATCTACAGCAGGATGGCTATCAAGTTAGCTTCATGGACGGATGACTCCTGCTTTTGTTTGCATCAGTGCATAAGATCCCTCTCCCACCCTCTTCCTCATAATTATCAGCTGTTGCTTTTTCCCCAAGCAGTGTACTGTTAGGGGTTCTTAATGCACAATCTTAAGGTGTCCGCCTTGGTGTTGTCCCCTTGTCTCCCCTGGTCTCCCTTCTTGCTTCCTTTTGTTGGATGGTGTGTCCGCCTTTCCTCACCGCCTTCCCGAGGTCGTGTCTCCCATTGTCTCCCCTTCTCTCCCCGCATGCGTGCCCTTGCTGGCTGGTTGCATATGGTTGCATGCTTGCTTGCTGGCTTTCTGGCTCGCTTCTGAAACAAATCCCAGGGGAATCTGAAAAAAAAGGGACTACGTAGCCGCAAACCAGCCACCACCTCTTTCAATCTCCCTTCCAGGCCTGAAGCCGAATTCGATACAAGCTGCATTACAGCCGTCACCGCACTCGTTATCCAGTCTTTGTGCTGTGGGATCGATGGTGTAGACCATTGCGTCGAAGTTGGAACCACAGGTGCTTGCCTGGACCCTGCCTGTCTCATTGGGACAAAATCGGTGTGATTGGACACCTCGAATCGAGCCAGAGATGTTGCTGCCACATGCGATATCTATCTTGGAGCTGTTCCTGTTCGCGCAAAGGATTGATAGAGCATAGTTTCCCTCTTGATCGCCATATCCACCCACAATGATATCATAACATGCTCCAGCCTTGAAGTCGAACAGCGCATTTTCCTTCAAATCGTCATTGCCACACGGTGGATAGCCATTGCAGTCGTCGTCGCAGCTGATATCAACATCTGGGCCATTGATATACAGCTCGGTATCAAAATCAGACTCGCAAGTGCCAACTAGGGCTGTACCAGTTTCAGTGGGACAAAATAGATGAAGTTGGTCACCTGATTGAAACCCCCTCAAATTTTGCAGACCCACTGTTGAGCCGGAAGTGGTGTCGCCACACTGAACTGGTACATCTGTTGCGATAATGCAAGTCATGGATAGCAAGTAATCCCCTTCCTGGCCGAATGATTCGACGAGGATTTCGTAGCACTCTCCAGGCCTGCAGGGAGTCAAGTTCAGCCAAGCTCGGGGCACTGAAGATAAGGGTCTTGATAAGGAATTGGAATGCGCTGGGATGCGAGTGTGCCCACACAGGGCTGTTCAGCTGAGTGTTGTCTTGCTTGGGACATATGATTCGTATCCACATTTTACTCTTGTCGCTGCTGATCAAAAGCACCGTGCTTTTTCCTTTGTTTTACAAAAGAACCGCTCACAACGAACAATGTGCCGCAAGGAACGCGTGTGCATACAAGAGAATCACAACAATACCGTTCTGCCAAAAAAAATGCTTGTGGAAAAAACTATTTCTTGGCCAAAAGACAAAATGCAGGGGCGTACTTGCATTTTCAAAGATCCTGCTATGCAAGGGGCGCCTTTGTGAAGCCCACGCACCTATGCCTGGCCACGGGATGGGCTTCATTGGGCGCCTTCGTGTCATTTTTCCAATGTGGAGATTTGAGCTGTGGATGTGGACACAAGAGCTCAAAACATGATGAAAGATGATAGAATGATAGAACATGATAGAACCACAATAATATAAAGCCTACGCGAAGAGGCTGTGAAAAACATTTTACGCAGAACCGTGACTGTCTATGCCCATCAAACTGCACAGTGCTTCGGGCCGTGCAGAACACAGGAGAACTTCTTTTGCAAGAAGACTCGGAGTTCCACTGGTTAACCACCTCTAAATTCTTGCATCCAAAGAGCGCTCAGTTGGAAATCCAACTATCAGACCAGTTCATGCCTTGTGCAATCATGAACTTTAATCTGCGTTGCGGGAAAAAACAGAGGCAGAAACGCCTTGAAGGTGCAGCAACGTCACAAGCTCATCCCCCTCGGTTTCATCACCTCTTTGCTCATTCTTTACATTTCTTTACAATCTTGCAGTGAGGTCGCACTGGCCGTCTGAGACCTCACACAGAATATTGAATCTGCCATCTGCCCTTACCTATCTACTCCACAGGAACAAGTTCGCGGTTTACTTCGAGTAGTCTGGAGGCTTTTCTTCGCTACTCGTGCATGTGCGTCCTAGGGGCCGCCATAGGTCTGGAATTGCAGCGCCGTAGCCCTACTGGGCACCCATCCAAGGCAGTGCTTTTGGTATGACGTTTTAGTTAGCAGTTTGGACACGCGTATGATTGTCTGTGTGTGAACCTGGCGCAAAACCCATGCGCGCTGTGACGTGTCAGCCTGTCATTGAAAATAGCCAGAATACTACGGACTTTTCATTGTCTGGCTGCCTATGCTTGGCCCTTGGCAATCTCAAAACCAACGCCCAGAAAATAAGACGAGTGGGACACCGCCTAACTGTCTGCACACAGCAATAGATCTTGTCAGCTGCAGGGCCAACAATCTGGTCCTGGAGGGGCCGCACTTGTAAAACCAATGTGCTCATGCTGTTTTTTTAAATAGGTCCCTCTGGAGCGTCACTCATCAAATTGAAATTTGCGCTGCCGGCGCAGTGCTTTTTTGATATTTTTATTGCCTCGATTGGGCTCAGTTGTCTCTTTGCAGGATCGGAATTCTAAGGCAAACATGCGAGAGCTCAAAGATGGGAAACCTGGGGCCAACATAATATGAAAGCCCAGGGATGACTTACGCTGGCACTGAAAGGACCTCTCTGGCAAATCTTCAAGCATTTGGCAATCATGAAGTAACAAAACTCAAAGCATCTCAAAGCGAGTGTTTGCCCGAATGCCAAGCTATGATTGATGCGCGCGACACATTCTATCAGAGCAGCAACAAACCAAACCTGCCGCCAGTCATTCCCAGATGCTTTCAACGTGAGCAAAATAACGGTTTTCCTTCAAAAATCTTACCCGCTGCACCACCCCATGCCATTGCCATGCTGGAAATACAGAGAGAGAGAGAGAGAGAGAGAGAAAGGGAGAGGGAGAGGGAGAGAGCGAGACAAACAGAGAGAGAGAGAGAAGCTTTATTGACTTATTGTGTCACTTGGATGAACTGAGCTGACGCTGAGCCAGTCTTGAGATGGTTGGGTCCGGCGGAAGAAAATATTGCAATCTGCAGTCTAAAACTACAAATTGCCAGCATCGCGCAGTTGATAGGACTCAGACGCGCGCAAACCAAAGTCAGCACCTCGGGTGTCCTCAGATCTAATGCTGGCCACGAAGGGGCCTACAAATGACATAATAGGATAAGGTTCATTGGAGATGTTGTAGGAAATTACGGCAGGCAAAGCGACTACCATTTTGATCTCAATATGGCTCCCGTCCAGGCCTGAAGATGAATGCAATACACTCTCCACTATTGCATGTCTGGCTGCAGGGCAGTGTAGTCGTATTGCTGGAGACCCCTGGAAAGAAGCTGGAGCCACAGGTGCTTGCCTCGACCCTGCCTGTCTCGTTGGGACAAAATCGGTGTGATTGGACACCTCCAATCAAACCAACTGTAGAGCCAGAGATGTTGCTGCCGCAGTTGACGTTGGTGGGCAGATTGAATTCACTGCCTGTAGACAGAACCGACTGAACAGACCGCGCAGTCATCGCAGCTGCAATCCATCTTCCTGCGAAGAAGACTGCAACGACTGCAATGTTCGATTTAATTTTCGGCGGCATGCCTAACACAGAAGGACTATGGCCAAGAAGGAAATATCACAGCAACATACAGTACTTGCGTGTACTTGCAACTACAGTCACCTCTAAAGGAGAATTAACTAGCGGGTTTTTCTGTCACATACCAGTGTTCAACAGAATTCAGCATATTGAACCACACGTCAGATTCTGACAACCTGACAACCGCATGTGAATGATGGTGTACATGATGTGACGCTTTAGGTCGGGCTGGCTCAAGAACTCTAGGGTACACTTGTGGCTACCCTTGGACCAGTCCTGGACCATTGATTCACCCAAACAGCACCTTCATGATATTCATGGCAATCTCAAACCTGTTCACCACATGATCAGACCAAGTGCATCCAAGTGCCATCATTCTGTAAAAAGCAGAGCAAGCTCTTTCACCCCGGCCCCCAGCAATCCCAGGCACGTGCCATTCTGCTTTGAAGACAACAAGCACGAAACAAACCAGCAGACAGACAAGCAAGACAAACAAACAAGACGCCCACCCGCACACACACTCACTCACTCACAGGCTAGTCTTCCACGTAGGTGCACGGCTCGCACAGAAAGACACTTGTGTCTGCCGGGTTACAATCCCAACAACCAACATCAGTGCTTGCATGAACACACCCGGTCACAAATCGCCCGCATTTGGCCCTCCCAATCATGCACGCGCATCCAAGTACTGATGACTTGGAAAATGTTGTAGTCCGGAACCCTCTCCATCCTCTCTTCTCATCCCCAGCTCTCTTCAAATCCCCACAAGATAGGACCCAAAATGACCCAAGTTACAGGCAGCAAGCTGCTCTACACACGAACAACCCAATTGTCAGCCATGAAGTGTGGATTGTTTTGGAACGGGGACTGCCGCAAATGGACCTTTTTTTTCCCGCTAAAATACTGCACAAATGTTAGGCACGATGAATAACAACCACGTAGCTGTATCTACTGCGGGTGTCAACGCCCCAAGTGTATTGCCTCTTCTGAGCAAAGGCGAGATATCCGAAACGTGAAACGCATCATGACATCCTCCAAAAATCCTACTTCGCTCTTACTTCACTTCCA
>Ga0126342_10012213_pt1 | contig 15328 bp, 12 predicted proteins | sample Cyp1metagenome_FD_92528 | JGI IMG/M metagenome (GOLD analysis project Ga0126342, IMG submission 92528) | Coral microbial communities from Lord Howe Island, Old Settlement Bay, Australia - Cyphastrea 1 metagenome | ecosystem: Host-associated > Invertebrates > Cnidaria > Coral ...
GCTACTCTCCTCAACTTCATGAGTTAATAAGGATGGGCAAAAGTTGACGATAAATAGTAGACATGCTGGTATGGACCAAACATGCATCGCTTTCACAAGGGATGTTCTAATTTAATACTCGAAAGTAATTTAAATCAAAGTGATCAACCAATATATAATTTGCAGGTGTTGATTTACAGGTTGTCTCAAAAATCATCTTCTTTCCAATTTTGTTTACCATAAATATCTATGGATATCTATGGATTCAATTGGGCTAGATCCCAGTTTGACCCATACGCATGGCCACGGATCAAGAATCGACCCGAATCCGCGCTTCTGGGACAAAAATGAGCCGGGTTTGGGGAGTCGTAACATCGAATCATCATGTTTCCCCATTAAGATCATGAAAAATACATTGGAATGGCATGGAATGGCCATAAACATATATAAACATCATAGAATGGTGGTTATAGGCCCGTGTCAAAAATCATTTCTTCATTGCGTTTTCCTACATTTCTTCATCTAAAATGGTCGAGCGCTTCACACATTTGTTCGTGCCTCGCTCCGCTAAGAAGGTCGGCCGGGCGGTGCACGAAGTAATTGTGACCTGGCGCTGAACTCATGGGATCACGGGGGAGTCAGTCGCGAGGCTTTATGGATGGAGGATATAGCAGGGCTATAGTATGCTATAGTCATGGATATGTATAGTCTATGAGTCTAGTTATGTCTAGTTAATGGATGTTTTCATGGGGTTTGTTTTTCACTTATCGCTGACCCCACTTTGTCACCAGATGTCTTCGGGATTCATCAGATTTTTGTTCAGAAAAGCCATGGGAAATCCCCATTTTTCAGGGACCACATTACAGATGGATCTTCTGCGCTGAGAAAGTCAGATCTGGCAGCTTTTCACTGGCACAACTCCTGAAATCGCTTGTGAAACTGCATGTTCAAAATGCAAGCGCGTGAATAGATATGGATGGTACATCCTTGATTGTGGTTGCCTCAGCCCGCCTCTGCCTACTGCGGATGCTACAGTGATCCAAACCTCACCCGCTTCCAGTGATCTTGTCGTAGATTTTCAATGGAATACTCAGAACACTGTTTGTATCGTAGTTTTTGTCATCTCTCGACTTTGCCTTTGAGGAGAACCACACGCCATCATCAGATTCCAATCGAATTCCTGCATCCAATGGCAAGGACATCTGGAACGCTGTCAAGTCGAAGTCCACTTTGCCCTGCGCCCCCATCTGTGCTGCCTGGGGTGATGCCATCACTGGTCCCATGTTGGCACTTCCCGGGATTCCCGGGCCAAAGTTGCCAGAATTGGGACCAAAAGAGCTAGGTTGATCGTAGTGACTATCATCAGCCAGCAGACTTTGCGCTTCATGGATGTTCTGGGCGAGATGCTCCTGCAAGGCATCACCTGATGATGAGATTTTCATGGCAGACATGGCCTGGGAGGCAAAGGTGGAGTGAAAGCAGGGCAGCAGAATGGCCAGTGAGAAAGGAGTCATGGCATTCATTGCTATCGGATCAAGGTTTCTTGACCGACGCGAAACCTCTGTGGGTTTTCTATGGAGCCTGATATTTTTTCACCAGTAGCCTGAAGCCAACGGCTGGATGATTGTTAGGAGTAAAACATTGAGTACAAAGTCGTAGTTGCTAAAAATTGTCATGCTGGCTTTGATATTCACGATGACTCGATGACTTTCTAGACTTGGACCATTCAGTGAGAGATTCCCTCAATCATGGCCAGATATGATTTCAGATATGCCACCGGATGAGCCCTCAATAAGCCTCAGTCAGGGCCCATTTCACCCGGCTATTGTTAATCCAGCCAGCTTGACTGAAAGCCAGCTTGAGTGCAGCGATACCCGGCACGAAGTAGTGACTGGCCGAGTTCAGACTTCATCACAGTCAATCGTCTCAAATAGAGGGAGGATCCGATGGAATAAAGTTACTTCATTTGGGGGTCTGCCAAAATTGAGTACCCAAAAGCTTGGATCATCGATACCACAAATTGCTAAAGTATGTGGGTCCCTGAAAATGTTTGACACTTTGACACTTTGACACATGTCCTACAATGTTCACTCAACAGATTCCTATCACATCTTTTACACAACGCCTTGAAGGTGAGGGGCTGCCAAAACCAGTTGTGGTCATGTCCTGCGCAATGCCCACTCTTAGAATCAGCCACCAAGGCGGAACTTCACAGCTACTCCCGTCCGAAAAGAAGGTGGGGATGAACGTTCCAGTGGCTGAGTCCCTTAGCTCCAATAGATTGGTTTTGTTGGGAAAATTTAAAGGAAAACCCCATATTCAATGGTTAAAAACATGTAAAAACATGTAAAAACCATGGTTTCCTGTAGATTTTCCCAACAAAACCAATCCAATGACTCCAGCATGCTGCAGGAGATGTTTTGGGCGTCAAATCTATGGACCCAGCATAGTCAGCTCGGCTTCGTTGATGCAGGCCTCACCAACTGCACCTTGGCGCAACGTCGGTTCTTAGTTAGGCATGGATCAAGTGCACCCGTTTTAGGGTTGTTAAACACGGTAAACAATGGTAAACATGAGTGGTAAACATGAAAAAACATCTGAAATCATCTGATGAACTAAACAAATGGCCAAATTCTAATCAAATTCTGTGGTCCCCTCGGATTTTTCCTTCAACTCGCAAGAAACATGGCCTTGGTGATGGTCATGCGGCGAACAATCCCCGAGGTCACGGCTGACATCATCGCACAAACGTGTGCATTGGATGTTCGAGTACTGGAAGCCTTGGACGCCCGTGGCACAACTGTAGGTGGCTGAAATCCCCATTCAAATCAAATCAGTACCTTGAAGGAATATGAATCAATTGAGATCATCCTCCCAGGGAAAACAAGACATGTTGAAAAAAGGAAGACTTATCTCGAGCATTTGGTGACTATCTGAACGCTTCAGAAGTGTGCATTGCATTGCATTGCCGTGTGAAACATGTTGAAAACTCTTGAAGGCCTGAAAGTTCAGCAGGACTGGAGGATCGGACTCTTGCTATCTGGATGTGAAGGATCGGAGTAGTTGTACTCAAACCTGGAGTAAAGCCATGGGCCATGGTCATCATGGTTTGAGCCTTCCAAGGCAACTAAAAATCAGATCTGTGGTCGCAACAGGCTTGGCTGCGTGCAGAAGTCCTTACTCCTGCGCCAAGACCGAGGCTCAATCATTGGCTCCAAGGAATTCGTCCAGGTCAAAGATCGTGGCTGGCTGGAAAATTAGAGATGAATTTACTATTGACCCCCTCCATTTATATATATATAGAAATTGTCCAGCTAGCCATGTTTGATGAAACCGGAGGGTATACCGGAAGACCCTGGCCAGATTTCCGGCCTGTCTGCTTCCATAGCTGCGGAAGTTTCTGCCAGTGACAAGCCTGATGCAAACCTGTCAAGGAAGAAAATGCACAATTGGCCTGGGCTAAAGCGGCTTTTCTGTCACAGGACCGCTGTCAGTTCCCCGTTGTCTCTTCATAACTCAAACCGCGGCGAGAAACGGCAGCATGGAGACCACACCGTTGGCCTCCAAGAGTCAAGACGCAAGCAGTGGAATCCTGGAATGAATCTGGGTAAATTATAATAGTTCACTAACCTGAATTGTTGGGCCATTTGGGGATCATTTCCCTCAAATAAACCATGATTTCCAGTGAGGGAGAACAGTGAGGTCGTGATGAAATTTACCCAGATGAATGTCTTATGAAGGCGGCTCTATAGCCGAGGCGCCGGGGACTGGATGGCCCATTGCTCCAGCTCCACAAATCGCCAAATCGCCACGATCCAAAGGAAGAGCACTAGAAACCAGTACCTGTCATGCCCAGATATGCCCAGCACCAGCAGAATGATCAGAATGCTAGCCCTATTGGTTCAGCACCCAATGGTATACCCCAATGGTATCCCAATGGTATCCCAATGGTTAACAGCATTTTCACCAGTGGCGCACAGCAGAAACAGCCGAGGATTATGAATCACCTCGTTGGACCGGACAGCTGTTTCAGTGACGAAAGTGGTATCCAGCCATCTGACGAATCCGCTGGGGACACCGACAACCCATTTTGGAAGGTAGCAAATGCCAAACCTGGCTGAAAGAAAGGATCAAGAAGGTTAGGATATGATGATGTCACAAGAAAAACAGAGCTGCTCTGCTTCTGGGCTGTTCATCGACAAGAAACGTGTCACAAATAGATTGAGCATGATTGAGCCATGGAGAACTCAACTGTAATATCTGTAATCACCCTCTGATAATCTACCTGCAGAATGGAACAGTCCCCACCTTTATATCCATATGGTCCATGTATATATAATAATCTTTGAAAAGCAATAGTAAACCATCCCCAATTTTACAATTTTTATGGGTGGTCTTACCTAGTAACCATCAAAATATGGATGGTTTATATTGGTTTATGGCATTGCTTTGCCAACATTACATCGATGATGTTCCTCTCAAAAATGCACGGTCTTGACCTGGCCATGGTGCGTCCGGCTAAGCCAGGCCATTCGGCATGGCGTTTTGACTGTCTTGAGCCAAGGATTTTCGCGATGTTCGTTTATAGCAATGGATAGCCCATGTAAAATTCTGGTGTAATCTGTCTAATAGATTTCTGTAGATCATGTGTACATATGATGGATCGTTGTCCAAACATGACTCACATACATTTTGTTGATCTATAGATTGAATATCCATAATTAATCCATAACAATCATTGTACATCAACAAATTTTAGAATCATATGAAATCATCTGCATCTTTGAAGTGCACAATGCGCAGGAATCCATTCTGACTCACCAAATTCATCGCTTGTTTGCTTGACATTGTGTACACATTGAATGTCATGATACGATCAACAGAAACAATGGGGAATAGACGTGTTGCAACCTAAAACAGCACAAGCAAAACATAAGGCATTGGCTGGTCTGCCTTTGCAACTTTTTGTTAGCTTGGAGGCATTTCATCCTCAATCTCTTCAGCCAGATCTTCAGAGTTTTCTCCGAAGACGTCCTCGCATAAGTGAAATGCATTGAAATGCTGACTCCTTCTGTCACATTTGAAGATTTGCCAAACATCATCAGACTCAAGTCAGCATGTTTGGAGTTCCGAATCACCATATTTCCATCTTTTTCCCAGGGAAAATCTCCCCGAAGTCATCCGAAGTCAGCATGTCTCCCCGTCCTTCTGCAGGCGCGTTGAAGTCCACCGGCGCCTTTTTCTTCGGTCGTTTTTTGGTTTCTGGCTAATTGAGGATGATCACCATGGGTTTTTTCTGGCTAGTTGGGGGAGATGTGTTCATGTTATGTCATTTTCAGACACACAAAAAATGCGAAACGATCGTCATCCTAAAGTGGGGTCATCCTAAAGAAAGCAAAGGGATGAATACCACCGACAAAATGATGTATGACGACTTACCATCATGAAACATCAACTGACTGATCTTGTGATTGACCATTCATGACAGTATATATGTGATTTTATTCCATGTACCATTTAACCATTGTACCAGTTTTCAAAATGCAGGTTATTGCCTTTTCTTTCACGCTTTGAAATGGATCAGGAAGATAGATTTTCAGTAGATTTTCTCATTGTCCGTCTGTGCAGGTTTTGCCAAATCTGCTGCCTGGAATCTGCGGTGCTCTTGCCAGGCAAAACTTTGCTTGCCATTGGCCTTCCAAGTGCCGCTGCGCAGCCATGTGTCCAGTTGTGGGCTGGTCCAGTTGTGTGTTCTTACCCAAAAATGGCCAGTTGATTATAGGAATTCATAGAGAAAATTGTGATACCTAGTAGACCCTCAGAGTTAAAGAAGTAGCCATCAATAATGCGATTTCAATGTTCAGACAAACCTGACTGTGTCGGGTTGGCCTCTCAGGCGTCTGAACTGGGCTTCTTTTCCTCAGGGCTCATGATAAGCCACCTATTTCAAGTAGCTTAGCTGGTGGTGATGCTGGTCTTCCCCCCACTCATAGGGATTTGGACCACTAATCAATGAATCATCCGAACCTCTCAGGCCCATGCGAGCAGCTTTGGCGATCCTGCCGTCCACATGCAGATCATTGCGGATATCTCGATGTTTTTCCGATGTTGAATTCCTGGACTCACTGTGGATATGCCTAAAATCACTATGCTATCAATTCACCCACCATATTCTTGTGGATGGGGTCAGCCAGCAATATTTTTTGGAGCCATGGCTGCCAGAATCGCACCCAAAACATGCCAGATGCGCGGTCTCATTGGTGCCAGTACGGCTCACCGCATCCAGGCCGCCACTGCTTGACCGTCGAAGATGAGCCTAGAGCTACGGCCCACAGGTCGCACTTGGTGAGTTAATGTACGGATGAGATCAGAAAAACGTGCGAAACTGGGGTTTTAATTCTCATTTGGTGGTGCAAAAGAGCACTTTTGTCAGGTTCAAGCCGTTTGAAATCCACTTTTTGGTTGGTTTTGTTAGTTCTCCATGCTTTGTTGCTTCGTATTGCCGTGGTTGGCGAGTTTTTCGTTTAACGTCATCAACCTCTGCGTCTCCCACCCTGGGATTGGGTTAAAAGGCCGCCATTATCCCCATGTTCGATGGTTAAATCATGTCAAATCTCGATGATCTAATTATGGTAGTTTAACACCATGTTTCACTAGTTGTTGATGGATAAACCAGGGGTAAGGGACGAAAGCTAGTGGCGACATGCCGACCGTGTCCCTGCATGTCCCTGCGGGGGATTGAGCCACGGCCAAAGTGCTTATGAACCAGCCAGCCCGAGGGGAGGGGAGTTTAGGGTTTTAGGGTGGTATAACATGGTTTTCACATGGTTTTAACTGGAGATTCCAGACCAAGATGCTCTCTTTAGCAAGGGTGACTCTTTGTGACTTCAGATACTTCAGATACTTCAGCAGCTACCAGTACCCTCTGGTAATTTAACAGTTCGCTATTGAAAATGGCCCATTGATAGTTGATTTACCTACTATCAATGGTGGATCTTTCCATAGTTTTTTTGTATATTTACCAGAGGGTCACTTTCGTGACCAGCTCGGCAGCCAGCTCGGCAGCCCGCCTGATTGCTCAAGTTCTCCAGGCTCCGCAAGGCGCCGTGGTACCTGGCTTTGGCCTGGACCAGCACCTGGCGCAGCAGCTGCTCCTGCGCGTCTTCCTCCGAGACTTGGCCACGGTGCTCCTCCTGGAGATCAACGAGATCAACTGGGAGTAGGCTCGGCTAAAAAACTATGGTAAACTATGGTAAAGTATGGAAAATCACCATGGTAAACTATGATCAACTAACATAACGATAGGAAAATCACCATGCTATTAATGGGTAAATCAGCTATAAATAGGCCATTTTCAAGAGCGAACTGTTAAATTACCAGAGGGTATAGTGTTTAGATGGGAAAAGATGGGAACATATGGGATAATGTTGTATGATGTTGGGATGGGAAAAGAATGGGACGAATGGAATATGTCCTGAAAATATCATGGAAATAGAATGGACATATTATTGAGATGTATTGATAGAAATGCAATTTTTCTCGGAATATGAATGGAATACCCTCTGGTAATTTAACGTAACTATGGAAAATGCCCATTTATAGTGGATTTTCCCATGAAAAATGGTGATTTTCTATAGCTACGTTAAATTACCAGAGGGTACGTCCTGGAAATCCCTCGATTCTGAGTCATACAGCGACCGCGCAGTGGCGCGGCGCAATGTGCCTCTGCTTCGAAGTATGGAGCCACTGCTGCCATCATGTCTTCTGATGGAGCCTTGGCTGCTACGGTTTGTCTATGTTTGTCTGATGTCAAGGCACCAATACAAACATGGTTTATCAGTTTAACAAGTTTACCATATAGTTTTCCCCAAATAACGTACTAATTATATCATATTATATCCAGTGATAAACTAGATAAACCCAAACTTAAATGGGCATCCATGTTTTTGTTCATTCTATCGCCATTCGAAAGATGATGTTCATTGATTTTCCACATGAAAACCAAAGTGTTATCATCTGCGTCACCATAGTTATGGCGCCATGGCACATTCTTCTTGGCCGCAATTTTCGCCATTTCTTTCCTGGCATCCTGAAACTCTTGGAGCCGCAAAGCGTATTGCTTGTTCAGCTCCTCCGTATCCTCCTGAGGCAGCTCATGGCAGCTGAAAACATGTCAAAACAACCTCTTTCTAGGATTTATATGGATGAATATCAATTGTGTGTGGATAGAGATGAAAAAATAGGGAATATCATGGATAAATCCTGGCTGATCATCACAATCCTGTCCTTAAATCGCGAAGAACAAATCTCGGATAATCATTGTAAACATGTGTAAACTAATGTTGGGATCATCATTCAAATCAATCCTGTCACTGCCAGGACCCATGTGATCATGAATGGCAGGCATTTCCCTGGAACCAGTCATCATGGAGTACCCAGCTTCTTCCACAGCAGCCTGTGCCACCTGCAGGCAAACAAGTCCAGTTCTCTGAACTCTGCCAATGCTGAACTGCCAATTCCAAACTCACAACAGAGGTTGGGGTATGCATCAAAATTATTGGAAAATTCGGGTGTCAATGGACCTAGAAGTCCTGTCACTTCGAGTATTGAACCGTCTAGTTTAATGGTCCAAAAAGTGTGGCTCGCATCCATTTCTGGGACGTGAAGCACCTTGCAGCGCTTCTGGCAAATGTACAGCGGCGCTGCCTGCAAATGGCTAATATGGCTATAATGTCGAATCGGAAGAGAGTGCATGAATGATCAGCAATATGAAATCGATAGATGCTGTCACCTACATGCTGTCACCAATCTGATGCTCGCCATCTCTTTTCAGTCTAGCTTTTAAATCCAGCTGGCAGCAGGAGTGCTTGTTCACTTTGAAGCTCCTCTGCTGCAACGACCTGGGTTCCAGTCGCTAAGAGAAACTGGAACCAAGTGGCCCTGCCTAGTGATCCTGTCGCAAGGATTAGCATCTTGTTGATTTTTCTAGAAAGTCGCAAATGTCAGGGAAACAATTCCATTGTTGTGCCTCCTGGCTCACTATCACTATCCAAGCTGCCACCATCTGAGGTCATAACTGCAATGGCCTCACCACAGGGCACCAGCTGACAGTTGGCCATCTTGGCCACATCAGCTGCGCTGTGGAAGACTTCTAAGGCGGGGAAAATCCCGAAGCGACGCTTCCTCGATGGAAAGGACCTCCGGTAGCGTTCGATGATGCCATCCAACGCCCAACCGTCCAGCTTGGGCGTCCGGCAGCTCCACACTTCATGGCGCTGGCCAAGGAGTGGCAGAAGTTGAGGTCGTTGGCCCGAAAGCAGCAACCACTCGATGCACATCTCTTGGGTTGGCTCACTGGGCAGATTCCGCAGAAACTCGGCAACTTCTTTGGTTGCAATGTCAACGCTGCAGAAGTAACTCAAGCGCTTGCACAAAGCGTTGGAATGTTGAATCCTTTGCATAGTTCTTTCCTGCAAAGTCCGGCTCTCTGCTTCAGAAGATAGTCCACCAAGTGGCCGCACCAGTAAAAGCAATGCACCTTTGCTCACTTTCTGAGTGGTTCGCACTCCATCCTTCAGCTGGATGGGTCCACAGTAATCTAAAGCCATGGAGGGGGTCGACATGCACAGGGCATCCGGATCGATCGCACCACCCTTCCGAATTCCTTCGAGGAGAGCTCTGAGATGAACCAATTTCTCGCATTGTCTTTGAGCAGTCTCGATTCCAGCCTTGGGACCCGTAAACTTCGTGAACAACAAATTCTGTTTGTATCGCTTTGTCATACCACAAAATGGGACAACAAGTTATGAGGCGAATGATTCCAGGGACCTAGTGCACAGGAATGCGTCAGGCACTTCTTGCAGGCAAACAACGTCGCCGCTTGGAATGGCAGCATCGAACCTTATTGCATGATGCGTGCGTGTTTCACAAAAAAGAAGCAATCGCTCGATGCAATGAGACCAACACCACACTGGACCGGACTGCTGTTTGTCAGTGACTTTGGTTTGCATGATGTCCAACTAAGTGCTGCACTGCTGAGCTGACTCGTCAGCCATTGCGAGCTCTCCTAGAGTCGATTTCTCACACATCTTCCAACATCCTGAGAAGTGCAATGCATTGCATCATATTGCATCATCATTCCCTGGTTTTTGGTTTAAGTTCAAACATGTTCAAACCCTAGCTCTAAAAAAGTAAGTGTCGATCATCATCCCTGATCCCGGAAGGGATGTGGAAAAAAACATCACCTAGTTTTGCTGGGTTGTATAGTCCCATTCCTGCTGCTTAAGTGAAGGTGTGGAGTTATATCCTGTAGTGTTGGCAAACTAGGCACGTTGTTCCATAGTAGTTGGTATTAGTATAGTAGCTGCCTCGTATTGCTGGTCACATCCTCCATAGTTACCTTCGAATCAAACAAGGCCATGGAAGATCCCCATCAAAAATTCAGAAATATCATCCAGATCATCAGTGGATCAAGTCCAGCCTGCCAGCAAGCCATGGAGCTGACCAGAGGGTACATCCTGTGTTGGTAGCTAAACCATATCATTAGGCTTTTTGAAGATGGGGGATCCCCAAGCCACCATGGGTTTCAATACAAAATCATCGTCTCAGTGCTTGGATGATTTGGAGGTACCCTCTGGTAAACTAACATATGGAAAATCACCAGCTATTTAGTGGGTAAATCAACTAGTTCAATCTATTTCATCTATTTCTATGGCCACGTTCAATAGCAAACTGTTTGTTTACCACCCCCATTTTTTTGGAAAGCCCTGTGTTCAACCCCCCAAAAGGGGGGCCTGCCAGAGCCAAGGCCGCAGAGAGACGGTGCAAGGCCTACGCCGAGCGATGGAGATTAGAAGCGGTTTCTAGGTCTAGGACTCCAAGAATCATCTAAGTTATTGGATCTCATTGCTCATCTGGTTGGTGGTATACCTACCCCTCTGAAAAATATGAGTTCGTCAGTTGGGATGATGATATTCCCAATATGATGGGAAAAATAAAAAATGTTCCAAACCACCAACCAGTCATTTTCCGATATGATGTTTAATTCACTGGATTGGTTTTGTTGGGAAAATCGTAACCGGAAACCCATGGGTTTTTACCATCAAATTTGATGGGCTTTCCTGTAAATGTTCCCATCACCCAATTCTATGATTAATGAAATATGTTTGAGAAGTTAATATGGTCAAATGGAGTTTCCGCAATCTTCCCCAAGAATTCTAGGGTGAAAGGCTGCGCACCTTCACTGCAACCGTCCAAGCTGGTCGCAAGCGCAGGCACCCCACCGCAGCGGCGATGGCACCTGTTTGCACACAAAAGCAGCTGGTTGATGCTGGTTGTTCTGGATGTTAATTCATTCATATTTGGTATGCGAGGTGTTTGACACGCCATGTTTCAAGACTACGCTGAACAAAAGTAAGCTCTGCACAATGCGGCTGCCCAAGACAAAGCCTCCATGCCAAAATGCTCAGCAAAGAGCAGAAGGCACTAAATGTTCGAACGTATCAGTGGAAAGGCTACAAGGATCAAAGCTACGTATGTAAAGCCCATTTGCACATGTTCAATCTGCCAGTCAAAACCAGCTTCCAACGTTGGATGTCAAAATGGGGCGCCTGCAGTGTGCCAAATTCCCAAGGATCGCGGCGGCATCTTCCAAGGCGGGATCACACGCGAGCGCTCGGGTGTAGCCTGCAACGCAGCGAACGGTTTTGTTTTGCACTGGGCTTGTGAGGCTTTCGGGCAAAATGTACCACAATATCCAACGCTTGAAGTCGTAGGCATGAAGAAATGACGGATTTTTGAATGTGGCAATGAACATCAGTCAACACGAGAAACGCACTGAACGCACCAACTTGAGGCCTTCAACCGCCGCCACAAAGTCCTCACGCTTGTACCTATCAGTCAGAAAAGCCTTCGCCACTGAACTGTTGAAAAGCCATGCGACGGGGGCACTCGTTGTTGGCTGCTTCCTGCAGATTGCAGTTCAACATCAGACACAGAACTCTCTTCTTTTCAAGCGCCCACTCACAACAGGTCAGCAAAAAGATCAAAAAGGACCATGCAACGCAGCAGTAACGTACAGACCCATTGAAGATATTGAAGAGTTTCAAACACACACCAATTCACGAACCACTACACGAACAATATAATTCATATGGCTATGGATCAATACCTATTAATACCATTTTTAGGGGGATGAACATCCATTTACCAGCTATTTTGATGTTCACCAGGGGTACAAGGTTTTGACACACTGCCATATCATGTCATATCTATGTTGAACATCTACTGAATCTACTGATTGCAGGTGTTGCGTATCATCACTGCATTATGGCACCATCACGACTGCGGGGCTCCGGTGGGTCCTTGGCATTCTCCACTGCCCTCTTTGCTGCCACAAGGCTTCCGGGCTTCACCACGTTGCAAGGGCCTACACCGAAGACTGACCAGAAAATTCTGGATCTCATTATGAAATTATATTTGTACATATATTATACTATATATATATTTATAATATATATATATATATGTTTATTTATTTATACAGTATACAACAATATAGAACAATAACTTCACCCAAATTGTTTGGCACTTCGACATCTCAACCTTTCGGAGATTCAGAGGTCCTCCAAGGTCCTCCCATCCTTTCCAAAGAGGCGTAGGCACCCCCGAGCCTTGAGCTGCATAATCAATTGCGGCTTTGACCGCAGCTTTGGTCACTGCTCTCCACTCCATAACTTCGGCCTGATCTCATTTCAGTATATTTCAGTCTCATTGAAGGGAACATGCTGATTCAACAGGACACGCAATGTGATGTGGTTTTCACTTTGATGAAAGTTTCAGCGTCATGCAGCCTCAAGGGGATCTTGGAGGAGACCATCCACTCGCGATGCCAGATGTTCTGCTTTCAAGCCTCACACAGTTCAGATATGTTCAGGTTGGAACTGCAGGAACTAAGGACCTTCTGCTCTTGATAGGAACGGCCAGGACAACCAAAAGTAGAAATAACATGAAATAACATGAAATAAATAGAAATAAACTGCATTCATCTGGGGATTCATCTGCTCAAAAGGAGCTGTTCATAAATCGTATCAGCGGCCTCTCAAGGCTTGGTTGTATCTGGCCCAGGCCTGGAGCAGCATGAGCAGCCACTGATCAGCAAAAGGCATTGCAGTGACTCCACGACTCCACGAGTCCACGAGTCGCCTTGGCGTCATTTCTTGTCTGCAATACCAATGCCGCGTCGCACACAGCAGCGCCATAGTCTCGGCTTTTCAGGTGCGCCTGGCACACTAGGTGTCCCTGAAAGGCCCTGACAGTGTGCCTGACATGCCCCCCAAAAAAAACTTGGCACGACAGGCAGCGCCGCATCCAGCTTTTTGCCCTACCGAGCCCTACTGGCGCAACTCGCACTTTGTGCTGAGTCGGCTAGTTGTGGGTCTTGCCCTCAAGGACGCCTCAGTGAAGCTGACGATCATGCCCACGAGCCCAAAACCCAACGGGGGATTCCGAAAATGGCTGCTGGTTTCAATCCAAAGATCATTCAAAAATTATAGGCAATTTGGTTCAATCATCCCAAAAATATCAGAGAATGATAAATAACATCAAATAACACCCTGGAGCCCTTGCGGCTTGGACACTGTTCTTTTTTCGCCTGGACTTCGCAGTAGCAATTTGACCTCAGCTTGGAGTTAGTTGGAGCTAAAGTACATATGTTAAAGTGTCAAGATGTCAAGAGCACTCTCAACCGATATCTTATGGTATGCTATGGTATGTTATGCCATCTTAAACCGCATTCCAGTCAAGATCAGTCAAGCCACTCAGGTTCTCCGTCGCTATCTTCCTCAGATACCAAGCCATTGCACAGACACATTGGAACGTTGGAACTTGGCTGACCAGCAACTCCCCTCTTGCCAAGGCTCTGCAGTAGCGCCGCCAAGATGTCCGGCTTGCACTCCTGCCAGAAGACTGAAGATCTGAGAATTTTAATGCAAGATCAAAATGAATCAAGTTCAATCAACATTATCAGTCAACATTAGCAATCAACAATGTCAATCAACATTGTCAATCAACGTTATCAATTAACATTAGCAGCCAGCGTTATCAATCAACAAGGTCAATCAACATTGTCAATCAACAGTATTAATCAACATTATAAATCAACATTATCCATCAACATTATCAATCAACATCATCAATCACCATCATCAATCAACATTATCAATCAACATTGTCAATCAACATTATCAATCAACAGTGTCAATCAACATTATCAATCAACAGTGTCAATCAACAGTGCCAATCAACATTATCAGTCCACGTTATCAATCAACAATGTCAATCAACAGTGTCAATCAACATTATCAATCAACAGTGTCAATCAACATTATCAATCAACATTTTCAATCAACGTTATCAATCAACATTATCAGTCAACGTTATCAATCAACAATGTCAATCAACATTGTCAATCAACATTATTAATCAACATTATAAATCAACATTATCCATCAACATTACCAATCAATATCATCAATCACCATCATCAATCAACATTATCCATCAACATTGTCAATCAACATTGTCAATCAGCATTGTCAATCAACATTATCCATCAACATTGTCAATCAACAGTGTCAATCAACATTATCATTCAACATTATCAATCACCATCATCAGTCAACATTATCAATCAACATTATCAATCAACATTATCAGTCAACGTTATCAATCAACAATGTCAATCAACATTGTCAATCAACATTGTCAATCAACAGTGTCAATCAACATTATCAATCAACAGTGTCAATCAACAGTGCCAATCAACATTATCAGTCAACGGCATCAATCAACAATGTCAATCAACAGTGACAATCAACATTATCAATCAACATCATCAATCACCATCATCAATCAACATTATCAATCAACAGTGTCAAACAACAGTATCAAACAACAGTGTCAATCAACGTTATCAACCAACATTATCAGTCAACGTTATCAATGTCAATCAACATTGTCAATCAACATTATTAATCAACATTATAAATCAACATTATCCATCATTATTATCAATCAACATCATCAATCACCATCATCAATCAACATTATCAATCAATATCATCAATCACCATCATCAATCAACATTATCTATCAACATTGTCAATCAACATTATCAATCACCATCATCATTCAACATTATCAATCAACATTATCAATCAACATTATAAGTCAACGTTATCAATCAACAATGTCAATCAACATTGTCAATCAACATTGTCAATCAACAGTGTCAATCAACATTATCAATCAACAGTGTCAATCAACAGTGCCAATCAACATTATCAATCAA
>Ga0126342_10012214_pt1 | contig 15328 bp, 16 predicted proteins | sample Cyp1metagenome_FD_92528 | JGI IMG/M metagenome (GOLD analysis project Ga0126342, IMG submission 92528) | Coral microbial communities from Lord Howe Island, Old Settlement Bay, Australia - Cyphastrea 1 metagenome | ecosystem: Host-associated > Invertebrates > Cnidaria > Coral ...
GCTACGCACACGCGGGGTGGGGTGGGGGGGATGGGGTGGGATGTTAACGTTCATGCGAACTTGCAGAAGCAGTTGATGCTACGCACACGCGAAGTGGGGTGGGGGGGGATGGGGTGGAATGTTAACGTTCATGTGAACTTGCAGAAGCAGTTGATGCTACGCACACGCGGGGTGGGGTGGGGGGGATGGGGTGGGATGTTAACGTTCATGTGAACTTGCAGAAGCAGTTGATGTTGATGATGATGATGATGATGATGATGACGATGATGACGAGGATGACGAGGATGACGAGGATGACGAGGATGACGAGGATGATGATGATGATGATGATGATGATGATGATGATGACGACCCTAATGAAACTTGTCAATTCCGGGACGAAATTTCGTCCCGGAATTGACAAGTTTTATCAACCTAATTCGGGGTGTGCGCAGTTCCAGAAGCGCGGACGAGGCTATATATACATCCGTATGAAAATGGATGAAAGACCATCCCCACTCAGAAGCTTAGGTAGCAACCACACAGCCAAAGTTCGCCCACAGCGCCAAGAACCAGAGCGGTAAAGGGCCCACGGACAGAGCCAAAGTGTCAAAGGACATGGCCCCAGACGTGACCTGCGCGAAGCAAAATGGCTCTGAAAATTCAGGGGAGGAAAAAACACTAAAATTCTGTGGTTTGGAAAATCCATGAAAATCCTCTTTCTAATCTTTCTAGTGTTCCCATACAAATGATTAAAAGTGGCCATGGTGGGGGTATCAGCCATCATCCCAGGCTCTGTTGTCCAGGGTCGGAAGGCAAAAATCGCTGGAACTCACCATGTGACACAGCAGCTTCTTGGTCAAACGCTGGCCCGGCACCTGGATCGAATCCTTGGTGAGGCAAGAGCGCTTAGATCGGTAGTGCACTTTGACTGCAGCCTCTATGAAGTTTCAAAGATGGAGTAGCATAAATGCTGCTGAGGGGCTGCAATAAGACCCAGAATCATGTAGAGAACCAGTACCTGACGCTGCATCAAAGATTGAAAATAATCCTGTGCACATCGACAAGAATCTGCGATCAACCAAGGATAGAAATAGAAAGACTGCCTGTTGGGATAGATTTTTTTGTTCATCGGATTCATCCCCTCCAAAGAATAAGGTTTTTGATCATTTTTGATCCCTAAACCAGAACTTGATCCATAGCTACCTTCCATCCCTTCCATCCCTTCCATCCCTTCCATCCCTAAACCAGAACTTGTTGGGACAACCTCTGAGGCCGCACCAGCGTCAGTCCGCCACGATTCTCCGAGGTCAAAAACGCCACAAGTGCCAGCAGCACGACGCAAACAGGGCCTTGCCACAAGCGCCCAGAGGTTGGGCTCAGGGCGCACGCGAACCTGCAGTGTGTCCGGCTACCCCAAGTCAAAAAGCCAGGAAGCTTAGGGGGATATGGGGATACTTGGCACCCATGGCTTCACTGCGGAGGTGTCGATCTGTTCAATTTAGACACACAACTAGTGACTGCTGTCTAGCAATTCCCAAGCCCGTGGCCAGCAGATGTTGCAGCCCACGCATAGCAGCACACAACGGGCAACGGAAGACATATTCCACGTAGCCCGACCTGAAGGCTGCTGCAAGGTGACAACCGTGTTACCTTCAAGAATAGGGATTGCAGCTGGAAAGGTCTCGATAGATGCACTGGTGGAAGCCTTGTCATGTTCCAAGTTTATCCAAGTTTCACATGCAAATATCAATTGGTATTGACCCCGTCCAATGTATAATCTGGGTCAGACCCAGCTCAACACACAGTGATCATCCACTGGGGGCAAGGGCTGTTCCCAATGGCAGCGAAAGGCGTCGATGTTTCGCTCATCGTCACTTACAGTAACTGAATAGATACGGATGCATCCCTGCCTAGATGTTTCTACACAGGCGCGTGCAGTTCTGAGACTACCAAAGTTCCAGTTGGCAACTGTCTAGAAGCTATCTGAGACTTGAATGCATTGGTTCATTTCATCTGAGTTCTCTAAAGGAGAGTTGACAGTGCCTGAAATCCTATAGCTGGGGGTGTCAAATCTAAATCCCAGATGCAAGTGGGTGTTATCTGTTCTGGCTCCAATTGAAAGCTAGTATCGTGTCCTACATTCATCCAGACTGAGATCAAACAGCCGCGATGGTTCGAGGAAATAGACACACAGAGCCTGATTGTGGCACTTTCAAAAAATGACTCCTGTTACTCCTGTTCAAACTGTTTACGTAAAATCTGAGTCTCGCCTCTCTCAGTCCCCGTATCCGTTGATGATGTCAACATATTCGGAATCACAAAGAATACTGAGGTGTCTTTCCTTCACTTTTTGCCAAAAAAAATACTTTCAGGCCGTCTTGAAGGCAGAAAAATAGAAAGATTAAGGGATATCAACGGATATAAATGCACAATAAATGCAATATAATTATAATTTATAATGCATATCAATTTCATGTAAGCAATAATCTTTAAACAACAAAAGAAAACATGCCAGCCAGACACGGTAGAAACGTGGCTGCGCTGGAGCTCCACATGCCACCACCAGGTCGGATGACCTGGTCTTTGGTATCAAAATAGTTGATGAAGATATTGGCAAATAGTTGATATATTGTTGATATGGAATCATAGCCAGCTATTTTGAATGATTCCACTCTTGACCCATAGCAGTATCAAGTTGAGACTGTTTGAGATTGAGAGGTCGGTCCCAAACCGTACCAGTGCCATCTGAGAATCCTGGCTTGAGACTACCTGCGAACACCAACAACGCTGTGCCGAGCCGGGTTGAGGATGGTAAGCGACGCAAGCCAGATTAACCATATCATTTCCCGCTTCAGGGCTTCACACACCTTCCGTCATTCTCAGTGCAAAGGCTTGTCATGTCCTTTTCTCAGCTTGCTTACATGCAGTGTCCTTCACACCCCAAAGTCTAGTTAAAGTGCTTGCCAGCGAGACTGAAATAACTGTTGGGCCTGAAATAAAGCCCATCACGTGCCAAGATAAAGGTTTAAGACTGATGGAATTCGTCCTAGGAAACAGGAACAGATACCAAGCTAGAATTTAGCGGCTTCGAAAACCGGCATGGCACCTCGCATGCAAATGACCGGTCCATCAAACCTCATGCAGGCTCTCGAAACTGCGAGAAGTTGGAAGAAAGATCAGACTAGGGCAGGATGTCTTGGTACTTGGCACCCAGCTCAGGTCTTGAGACTGCAAACGTCGGTGTCACCTCACAGCGATTTGTGGCATGCAATTCCTCCTCTTTGCCACCATCCATTGTGCTCTGTGAAGCTTCCGACAAACAAAATCAGTACACAACACTCACCACTCGAGCCATTCCCATTCACTCGGCAGTGTTTTGTACGAGGCCAAGACTGTTCGCATCGTAGCGTTGGCGCCTGTGCACGGGAAATCAAGCTCTGAGTCCACAAAGTCCAGATGGCATCAACAAAACCCTTTGAGGAAGCTGCTCGCAACAAAGTTCCAGCAGGCAACGACAGAGTCACCGTAGCCAAGAGCCACAAAATCGTCACCTACACAGCTGCAACAAAGCATGGCAAAACAGAAAGCACGTTCACCTTTCGGTTTCTTGTGACTTTGGTTTCGGGTCGTAAATCGAAGCTTTGAACCACCTTCAACCATGCTTGGTCTAAATATGTGACATACAAGTGGAAAGGACCCAAGACACGAAACAGAAAGATATCCCAACCATTCTCAGCATCTGCTGGATCAGCTGTCCAAATCCATCATCCGAAACTCTCAGCGGCCTGCTGACTGCTTCCCAAACCAAACTCGATGAATGCGTTCATGGCAAGAGAGGACCCGTGTAGATGCTTGAGTGCCCTGTCCTTGGTAGAAACGCTCCAGTGCACTGGAACGGGCTGCAAAGGATAAGAAAAGCAAGACCTCTACCTCCGAGCTCATTGGGGGTGGAATGCGAAACGTTGGCCAAGAGACCACTGTCATCAGGGCCGACGTGATAAAATTCAACCTGGAAACGATTGATTGACTTGGGTTGGAGGCTGTGAGTTTCGTGCACCGATACACAGCCAAAGGCCGAATTGAATACGAAAAATACATCAGGTCCGCAGGCAAACTCTCCGCCCTGTCCCTGAACTTGGGATGTATTTGGTACACCTAAAACTGCCAACAGCTTCTGGAGAGCTAATCTCCTGCTTTAATCATCCAGTGCACTTCAGATCTGTAAGCTGTGCCCATCTGTACGCTACCAAAATGGGAATTTGAATGAAGAGAGTGTCCGGTCGAAGCAGCCTGTGTTGTACCATCGGCACAAAGAACATAGATCGTCCCACCCGAAGAGTGCAAATCCAGAGAAGTCGGCGTGCTTCCTGGACCTTTCAATCTCTGATTCGCCTGGCTGGAAAGTCACAGTGTCACCCGTGGATATTCGTGTCTGAGCTGGAAGAGTACCTTCAGCCTTCGTTGACACATGAAGTTTGTTGTTGTTCAGGAAACTGCCACTGAAATTGACGTCCTGAGCTCAACCCCCCGAGCCTTCTTGAGGTTCCCCAAGTCAGCACCAGCAGCTGGCAAGCACCAGACTTTCAAAGGAGACGTCACTCCGGCAGATACCAACCAATCGGCAGATGCTGATGCAGCTGCCAGAGTAGTCACACCACTCCTCAGTTCAAAGGAACCTATTCTACACGCACTGGAAATGGTCTATGTCGATGTCAAGTTTAACTATGTATCGGCACGCAAGGTCTCTTCCATCCTCCCAAAGTCCAAGTCTCTTGCCACTTCTAAGGGAGCTTCTCGTCAGCCCATCCGTCAGCCCAATTTCCAAAATCTCTGGAAGTCCGTTGCAAGCTGCGAAGATACTGGTCCGACTCTTCAGGAAAACCAAGGCAGAGACACTGCAGTCCACACCACGCGCCAAAGAATGGAAAGCCTGGAGATTGAAGGCTTGGTGAGGGTCAACAAGTCACACAGATAATCATTGTTTTCACATAGGGCATCCGTCTCAATCTTTGAAGGTATGGTAAAACTTACAGTATATACTTTTCAGAATACATGTCAAGACAACAAGCAACAATTTTCCACTCTGCCACAACCTTCTCAATGGCCTGTGCTGTAGACATATTCTCGCCACTGGAACAATCCCAGACTTGTACCCGACCGCTGGTGCAGCCGACCACCACGCAGTGGCCCTGACAACTGACAACTGGCTTTGTCACGTGGAAACCCAAAAAAAACACTGCTTTGTCATCATTGTCCCCGTTTTGCCATGTATTCGTCTATTCCATTTTGGTACACACTTTCTTGATGTGTATAATTTGTGTAGCAAGTCAAAGTTCTGAGTCGTACGCACCATGATCTTTGCTGGGTTCTCGAAAATTTACAGGACAGGACACCATGGATTTTGCCAAATGTGGCGCTGTCCTGCAATTTTTCCTCTAAGAAGCTTGGGGAGATATTAGCCATGGTCAACACATGCTATTGGTGTATGGGGTATGGTCATTCCACCACCCTTAGGCGGATTCCGTATAATGGGTACGTTCATACCTACTAACCGGGGGGTGACCATCGACAATGACTCATGACCATTTCGTAACTGCCTAGCTCCGCTGCCAAGAGATCTGTGTCTCCAAACTTTGCACAGAATATTCAACACAGGATGTCTCTTCTTTGTGTTCAGTGTCTGCCCCGGTCATGGGAGAAAAACTTTGCTCATTTGGGAAGGAAAAAACTGACTCATGCAAACCTCGTCCGGTTCAGTTTGGTCCACATGGCTGACTGCGTTTGTAGATCCTCCTTGTTCTTAACAAACAAATGCAACAGGACCATGACATAAACAGGTTTGCCGCCGTGCCTTGAATGCATGTGAGTCGGCTGCGGCCCAGCAAATAGCTGAGTAGGTTTCTTCATCATCAGTGTGGGAGAGCTCCACACTTGCGTCACCTCAAAGGCAAGCTGGATTCAGAAGTGTTGTTAATGGTTAATTGTAGTTTAGTATTGTTGATAGCGGTTAATGTTCCACCAGATCTAAGACTCGGACCCAATCGGACCCACGAGTAATTTTCTCGTTGAGACCCCCAAGCCATGCCAGTTTTGCTTCATGGGATTTTGATCTTGACTGCTTCAAAGAGAGACATCATCTGAAACCAAGGCACGTTCTCTCCACAGTTTCCAGCGTCGACCTGTTCGTACAACTAGGAGTCCCACTTCCTCCCAGGGAGCTCCAGGAATTTCAGTTTCGAACGTTGCCATCGATTCGACCAACAAAAGCATCGCAACTGAGTCCTCTGGTGCAAAGAACCACCCTCGAGGAACGGACATCACGAGATGACAAACAGGATTTAATCTTTGCCTGATGGTTTTGACATGTCTTGACTCCATCCACTCAGAGATGTGTGTACTAACAGCAAAACTCCTCGAAATAGCACAAATAGTTCATGTCAAGGAGTGCCACCCTCAATAGATTTGGGGAGCCAAATCAGATCTGTTGCTATCCTTCAGATTAGATACGTTTGATCCCTACGTATATTAAGGACCTCAAATGGCAACGTGTCACACAAAGCATCTTGTGAATTCGCAAAATCAATGAAATCGTCAAGCCCCATGACAAGGTGGGGGTTCAGTTTCCAACTCGAAGGGTTGGTAGAGGGCAAAACCCAAATCACAGAATAAATCCTGATGCGCCCAACATGGAAAGGGATCAAAGAGAAACTGGCCCTACGCCTTTTTCCACTGGGCAGAACTGTACATCAGCCCAACGATGTTGCTGCAAGGGTCAAGGGTCCTGGAAAGCATCACACTCTTCCAGTCATGGAAATCTCTGGATCAAAACCCAGCAAGCATGATCTCCTGGCGTCTCGCCACTTACTGCACACAGCAAAAGCGACGCTGTCGATCATAGCCAATCAGCCATCGCTGCTCCTTCATCGCCAGCATATACAGAGACTACTGGCAGATGATTCCAATTCGAGTATGAAACGAAACTTCTCCATATGGGTGGCAGGGTACAATTAAGATCCCTCAGCATCTCTCTCCTGGGAGATGGACAGGGGATCTTTCGGGGGCATTCCAGGCACTCCGAAGCCCGCCGCGACAAACCTCAGGGAACCACAGCCAGCACCAGTTGTTCAGTGTTAACTTATGTTAACTTTCTCTAACTCGGCCATTTTTGCCACTCACAATTACGTTAGATTTCGTACAAATGTTTAGAATGGCATGGTTGATATTCTACCACACCAAACATCACACGTGCAAAAATTCCTCGCAAACAGTTGGTTCATTGCCTTCATGAGCAAGTTTGGACCAAATCCACCCATGATGTCCACAATCACAGCAGCCACTTTCAGAAAGCTTTGAGGCACAACACCAAGTCTTTCCTACAATAAGAAAATGGCAATCCCGCTCTTTATTTGGAAGGTTTTCCTACTGATACATGCCGATACTAATTCACCAACCAGTGCTATTTACTATTTCGCAGAGCAGCTTGTGGGGCCAATGGCTGGTGCCAATGTTCTGCTCGAACGCCTCGATTCGTTTTTTGAGGATGTCGGTTGACGCAAAACTGCGCGGCGTCATACACACCTCGCAAAGGGCTTCAAACGCTTCCAACAGCGCTTCAGTTCTTCCATCCATTCAGCATGTTGGATCACAGGAGCACCGTTAGCAGCCAAAACTCTTTGCAGATTTTGCAGCAGTTTAGAGTCGACAAACCTACTGCAAGCTCAAGCTTGAACAAATGGCCAAGGAAACGCAAACACTGACACGGCTCAGAAATCCCAGGCGCATATCCCACTTCACGAATTAGCTGCCAATCCTCACAATCCTCACAGCTCAGGTCGTCAGTCACCTGAATTCAGCTTGTGCCACTGTTTTTTTCTGTTGCCAAGGTTTTTCTACACATTGAGTTGTCAAACAGCACAGCATGGACAGCATGGACAGCATGGCCTCCTGAGTCAACGCAGGTGTGTTGCAGTGGACCTGTGCATGGTGCAGCAAGGTGCAGCATCCCCTCCCAGTGATTTTGCTTCACTTTCTGGCGAAGAGGCCGAGGTGCAGTGCGTGAGTCCCACAGTATCAAGTCACCCGCGTTGGCAGCGACCAGAACCGCACCCTGAGACTCGATTGTGACGATTTTGGCGTTTTCCGCAGCTCAGACCAGAATCAAAATCAAGGTGGAGCCGTTCAACATTTTACATTCAACATTCGCCTCGCAATATCTTCCAAACAAGCACAGGGATGGTGCAAAACTCTTCCCATGTCTTTATGATTTCAAAAGATCCAGTTCGAAAATGTTCTACAGGCGTTCAAGAAAGGTTGCTGCAGTTGCAGTGGTTTGGCATACGCAAAACTAGTTTCCTTTCCACCCAAATTTCTCGTTCCAGCAAGATCTGACAAAGGAAGACCATGTTTGGCATATCAATTGGACGTCCCAAACACAACGTGTGTTGTCTTCATCTCCACCATTTTGAAGACGCGTCCAGCCCCCAACCTCTTGGAGGATGGGATCGTCGAGGGAAACTGGGACGAAGTCACCAGTTCTTCGAGCAAGCATACCTTAGATCAGGCAGTGGGATATCTCCAGAGATACAAAGGTGATCCTTTTTGTGTGTGGCAACCGGTAACATCAAAAGCGGAAAAATCGGACAAAGCTCCCACCAGCTCTCACCAAAGGCTTTGGAAATATGTGGGTTTGTCTGAAAATAGGGTACACCGGTACACCATGGTACACCTAAATCCAATGGTTTGCCATCATCTCCCTTAGTCAAATGCCCATGTTTTGGTGAGATAACCCATTTTCAGACAGACCCAAGGGCCATCAAGGGTCAGGGCCATCAAAACCCAGTAGCTTCGGTTGCAAAGATTCTCGTGATCTCGATGGCTTCCAGGCACCAGCACCAAACCCCTGGTGTTCTCATCCGCCTCCCGCAGGCTCACCAGGCCTTGAATGCAGACGCGACCTCGACTCTCGACGCCAAGATGCGCGTTTTGGTCGCAATGGAACCAGCCTGGCGGAAAAAACGCAGATATTTAAATTTATCGGGTTTATTTGGGGAATTATCAGTGAGGGGGATGGGATTGACCCTGGAACTGTCAATGAAGCTGTCTGTGAAACAACTGTACAAATATGAAACATCACGAAGGACACAAAGGACGACCCAATTGCCAGAACGTGTCAGAAAATTATCTCATGTCCACTGTGGAACCCAGCCTCCGCTTGTTAACCAGTCAGGATTGTATTTCCATGGTCGAAAGACGTTTCCCCCGTCAAAGGAGACCAGCAAGTCATCAGTTCCCCAGATTGCAGCAAATGACTCCTGCCCAGAGTCGCAGAAGCTGTAAGTCTGTGAATGCCCGAACCCTTCTGGTGCAAATTCCTACTGTCAAATAAAATGATCAAGAACCCAGAGGGCTCCAAACGGCCAAGTCCCAGCTCCCAAATGGTGAGCCTTGACACGTGGTAGCTGTCGCAAATGCCACATGAAGTCTGATTGTCCAAAGCCCCAACCATGCACGATGCCGTTGCCGGGATTTGGAAGCCAATCCCGCCTAAGTTCACACCCCATCTCTTCAGCAAGGCCACTCTACAATTTTGGCAATGCTAAGTTGTTTGCGCATTCTGTCTGCTGCTCACAGGGTGATACCATGAAAGTTTCTTCCGGAATCACTAGGGAATTTCTTACAAACTGCAACCAAAGTAAACCAATTATCAAAAACTGCAAAAAAACACATGGCACAGTTCAAATTGAAAGACAACAAAACCAACAATTCTACATGCAAACAAAGTAAAGTAAAAAATTGTTCGAAAATATTTCTATATTATATATATATATATGTATAACTGGCCATCCTGTCGCCACATTTCACCATGGACCTTAACCAACGCCAAGGAGCGGGTCGCCCCAACTCTTCACGTCATCCCGCCGTACTCGCGTTGCCGGCAGTGCCTGGTTGGTGCTGATTTGTTGCGTTTTTGGTAACCAATACAATGACCTGGTTTTGGCAAAGGGTAGCGAACCTCCAAGAAATCCCAAAGCAGCGACTGTGCTTTCTTGATGTCTTCGCAGCTGGCAACATTTGCTACAACCTTAGGAAAAGAATTCTGGAATGATAAATGCCGGAGTGTTACAAAAGTCATGATCAACAGTTCACCGATTTCATTGAATCACCATGAAACATCATCATAAAATAACATACAACGTCATCATAGAACATCATAAAACAATTCAAAACATCAATAATCTGGGGTATGCTCGGGTGCTGACCGCATATCCATACTCCTCCAAATACTTCAGGAAGTCGTGCCTGATGACATCACAAGTTTTCGAATGGCAACGCCATAAAACTCTATGCAATTCCAAGGATCAGGCGTGTCGTTTTCCAAAGTAAAGCGTGGCGCATTGATCTTTTTCACTGGCACTGATGTTTGAACTTTGTCAGCACCAGTTTTCCTGAACCAAATTCACGCGAAACTAACAAAACAATTTTGAATGAAGTCTATGAATATGTTTCATTGAAAATGCATGTTGCACTGAGCGTCTGGCCCGGAAAGAACTGCTTTGAGTTGGTTTTTTTGCATCAAATCGAAGACTGAACGACGCACTTGTCACATAGTGTCGCATATTTGTTTTCATTGTTTGTTCATACAAACAGTTTCAGTTCCAACATGATTCATACACCTAAACGGATTGAATGTCAGAAAATGTTGCTCTGCCATTTCAACCATTCCCTGGGAACCTTAAATCCAGACCCAAACACGGCAAACACCCTTATTATCAAATGGTCAGGAAGTTCTTAATGTGGCCTTGACTCCAAAAGGTTTCAATTCCCTCCTAACCACTGAATACTGTGATCCATGCCCATGACGCATTATGTTTTTGGAACTGGGCGTGTAACAAGCTGGGCCGTGGAAAAAAAAACAACGTTGGCACCTTGCATTTTCATGGCCATGCTGCGCGCACGCGTCTCGAAATCGTTGTCTGCATGTGGTTCAACAGTTCAAGGACGGCCAAGGCTCGAAATAAACGGTTGGTTCACGGAGTCGAACAATCAACAGCGAACATTTTGAAATCCAAAACAAACAAAAAAAGACACCTTACACGATGATTGAAAAAATAAAAATATAAATTGCTCGATTCCCCAAACGGCGTGTCCAAACTGAAGGTTTTTTTGCGGTAGGTTCAAAAGCCGGTGCTCGATCAAGGTGCTCCAGCTGGTCCACCGCCGCATTTTACGTGGAAATTTCCGCACGCAATTGCTCTTGTGAAATGCCCAAGTGCATTTCGGCTGTGCAGGCTCGCACAACGTTTGCACCCCGGGTTTGGTCGGCGGCATTTCACCTCTAAATTTCCGCATCGAGTGGCTTTTGTGAACTGTCTACGTGCATTTCAACTGCGCAGGCTCGCACAAAGTGTGGGTCGCCGTTTTGGTCGGCGGCGTTTTGCCCATAAATTTCTGCATAAGTTGCCTCCTGTGAAATGTCCCGGTGCGTTTCGCTTGCGCAAGCTCGCACAAAGTCTGGGTTGGGCTCTGGTCCGCGCCATTTTATCTGTAAGTTTCCGCATGAGGTGGCTCCTATGAAATGTCTAGTCTGGGTGCGTTTCGGCTGCGGTCGGGCTCTGGTCCGCAAAATATAAAATGGTTCAGTTGACATGTCCAAGTGCATTTCGACTGCGCAAGCTCGCACAAAGTGTGGCTCGCGGTTCTGATCGGTGGCATTTTTCCTGCAAATGTTCTTGTAAAGTGGCTCTTGTGGAATGTCTAAGCGCATTTCGATTGTGCACGCTCCACAAAGTGTGGGTCCCGGTCTTGGGATCGGCCCTCCTCCTCAACATCATCATCCTCAACATCATCTTCCGCCTCAACAACATCATTCTCAACATCATCATTTTCCTCCCCCATTGGCCTCATCCTCAACATCATCACTTTCCACCTCATTTTCCGCAGCATCAAAACTAAGAACCTTTTCATCATCCTATCACCTTCAACATCATCATCATCAACAACATCATCATCATCATCATCATTCTTAACATCATCATCCTCCACATTGTCAACCTCAACATCATCCTCCTGCACCTCACCACCGTCAACATCATCATCCTCAACATCATCATCTTTTTCCTCCTCAGCATCATCATTCACAACATCATCATTTTCCTCCCCCTTGGCATCATCATCCTCCACCTCATCCTCCGCAACATCAAAACTGAGATCCTTTTCATCACCCTATCACCCTCAAGTTCACCCTCACGTTCATCATCATCATCATCATCGTCATCATCATCATCATCATCACCATCATCATCATCATCGCCGTCAACATCATCCTTCTCAACATCATCACCCTCCACCTCATCATCCTCCAACTCCTTGCCTGCATTATCATCCTCATCCTCCTCCTCCTCCTCACTATCATCATCCTCAACCTCATCATCCTCAACAATCATCCTCCTGCACTTCATCATCCTCAACATCATCATCATCTTCTTCCTCCTCAACATCATCATTCTCAGAATCATTGTCTTCCTTCCCCTTGACCTCCTCATCCTCAACATCATCAACCTCCACCTCATCCTCCGCACATCAAAACAACAGGCGGGGAAAGCCTGTCCGAGCCTTTGCTTCAAATCCATCGCCTCAAATCTTCAAACCATAGAAGCTAGCAGTGCAGATTGAGGAAAGAGCCGACCTTCCACAGCGGTGCCTCAGATGGTTTTGCTTGAGGTGCAAGCAGCGCCGAAAATGTCTCGTTTTCACGGCTTTGCGCCCAAACGTTTGGAAAAACGATCTTTCACTTCGAAAATGTCTCGTTTGGAAAAGCGATCTTTCACTTCGAAAATGTCTCGTTTTCAAAAGCGATCTTTCACTTCGAAAATGTCTCGTTTTCACGGCTTTGCGCCCGAACGTTTCGAAAAACGATCTTTCACTTCGACAGCACCTGCTTTGCACTGGTAGAAGCACGCTCCAGACATGCCTCTGGGCATCCATACATTTGCCAAATTTTGAAGGGTGCAGGTGCAACTTTTTCAGGATAGGAAACAGAACCTGTATAGTTTCTTGTCACACTTCCGAAAGTTGCACCTTTGCACCCTGGTTTTTCTATCTGTTTTGAGACGCAAAACAACAGAAATTGACCGCGCTGTTGTTATTCCATCCGAAGTGGTTAGACTCAAACCTTATCCGCCACACTTTCTCAAATTTGGGCACGACCCGTGGAACAAACAAACATTACAACTGCGTTTATTTAAGCAACAAGCATATAGAGTTGGAACAGAGGAGGCCCGCACATGCGAAGCCTGATTTCAATTGTTTCCGGCCCAAAAATCAAACCTGAAAGCGCACATGTGGTATCAGCTGTCTCCGTTCCCTAGCTCCAATGTGGCGATTTGCGATGCAGCCCACCCAGGCAACATTCTCCAATCCTTCGCGTCCGCGTCCGTTTCTCAAAAGTTGGATTCCTCGAGAGCTCAAAGAATCGTTGCAATTTCACTGTGCATAATTATCCAGTTCGGAAGGAGGATGCTGATGTCCTCTTTGTTTGGTGGTTGAAACCTCACATGCATAAGATTCTTGGATGCTCAGCGTTGCAATTTTCAATCCTGAGTCTTCGAGCTTCTTAACCGTTTGGAGTCCAAACACATGGATTCCTGTCGCTTAGCTCCTTCAGCTGGACGGAGAAATGGTTGATAACTTTCGATGAGAACTTCAGATTTTCCATCCATGAATGAAAAATGGAATGTCCTGGACACCAATGATGTGTCTAGAAGCATTGCAATGGCCACTTTTGTTTATGGAAGTCTTGACAACAAAAAAAGGCTTCGCAATGGACAGTGCTCTTGTCTTCGAGGGCACAACTGGCACAGACGGTCAGTCAAAAGGCTTCAGCCCAATGTTTAGGGTATTGGAAGTTTCAGCAAAGTGGTACATTGTACGGTAGATACCCGGAACTAATGTTGCATGACCAGGACCCCATCCAGATAGGGCACTTCGTGCCTCATGATCATATTGTCGAACACGGAGGGTTCCGGACGGTCCTGTGGGAGGCTCCTAAGGACCTTAGGGCAGCAATTGAAGATGTAGTAGTCTTCCTTAACTACCTTCAAAAGTGTCATCGGGACCTTAGCCAAGGAGCGACAGCGCAGCTCCTGGTGATCTGCAATCGCACGGCTGTGCACAGCTTTTGCAGCATGGGTTTCAGACAGCATGGTTTGGAGGACTCAGAATAGCTACAAACTCGTCAGCGGCCGGTGCAACCGCCCGAATCGCTTGTTGTCCAGACGGGGTGTGGTTTCCTCAGCGGTGGCCGTCGAGGTGCTTTCCTAGAAGACAGGGAATTGTTTTGGGAGGGCCACAGTGGCGCTGACAAGGCATTGTCCTCTATTGATATGGGTGGGATGATTGGAATGGCTCAAACGTTGGCGGTCTATCACTATGGACACCACACTCTCAAAAACAGACTAGTCCAATATCATGAGCCTACGCGAGAACCCTCGGAAGCAGAAGCTGTCCTCGAGTGGAGACTTGACACTCCGTTTACGTCGCAGGATAAACCATTTTTTCCGTCCAACGCCTTCATGGCTTCCGCCAGGTTATGTCGCAGGATAAACCACCACTTGCAGTTGCCATGGTTGTGACACTAAATGGAGTGCGCTCCCTGAGGAGATATAGACTGGTGATTGCGCAGAAGTCGAAGCTGCGACTAACTCAGGAGAGCGGCAGTCTCTGTGTCGGAGCTGTAGTCCACACTCCTGAGTGAGGTGCTTTCCCTGTCGAAGCGGACAATGGCCGTGGCAGCTACAGAGTTTGACACTGAGAATGACATTTTTATTACGTTTGTCCTCCCTCTGGGTATCTGGTTGCAGCTGTGACGGCTCAGTTGCTCTGCTTTCGTGCTGGGAGTGTGGTTGTGCTTTGTCATCCCTCCGTCCTTTGTCTCATGGCAGCAAAGGCTTATTGCCCTTTTTTTTCCGTCCAACGCCTTCATGGCTTCCGCCAGGTCGTTCAACATGTTTCAGAGCATGTTGCAATTGGGATTAGTTAATTAATTAAGTCACGCAAAGGCCGTTGCTGTAGTGGCCGCAAAAGTAAACTGGTGGAGGACCGATACATAGTCCTATGCACTGTCACGTTCATCAAGAAAACCAAGCAAACACCAAAAAACAAAGAAACAAAAACCAAAAACAGCACCGAACACAAACAGAACACAAACACACCAAAACAAAAGCAAAAACAAACCAAAAAACAACACACACCACAGAGCAGTGACGTGACAAGTTCCAGTTTATGGGTGAAAAAGATCGATTAAAGCAAGAGGTGATAGCTTAGTATCATCTCGGTGCATGCAAAATGA
>Ga0126342_10012215_pt1 | contig 15327 bp, 11 predicted proteins | sample Cyp1metagenome_FD_92528 | JGI IMG/M metagenome (GOLD analysis project Ga0126342, IMG submission 92528) | Coral microbial communities from Lord Howe Island, Old Settlement Bay, Australia - Cyphastrea 1 metagenome | ecosystem: Host-associated > Invertebrates > Cnidaria > Coral ...
AACCACCTTTCGGTCAATCAGTGGATTCGCTCTGCCATCCGTGATTCACAACAACCAACGTCTCCTATAGGTTTCCTATTCTGAAACTTCCGCCACCGCCTTGTGCGGTACTACTGGTAGGTAAACCCAGGTAAACCCAGGTAAACCCAGGTAAACCATCTATAAATGGGCCACTTTCCATGGCTATGTCAAATAACAAGAGGGTATATATATAGTTTTTATAATGTTTCACCAGTTTAACATCATTTCATAGCTCTTGACTCGGTGAAACACCGACACTTTAAGTGTGTTTCTTGAGTGATTTGAATGAAGGCAATGAATTATTTTGCCAGGATTAGATGATTTTGACGAGGAACAAGGGTGATTTTGAATGCTTTTGATGCGGACTTGAATAAACATCACCAGCAAAATCGTGAAAAATCTAGAAAAACATGGACATTTTAACCAGTTCAGCGAGGAAACATGGCGTGCTTTTAGATATTGGAAAAATGTGGATCGAACGACCAGGAAAAGCCAAGCCAGGGATCTGGGTTCGACAGAACATTTACAGGAGACCAAGGCTACCTGCAAATATATGGAGATTTAGCTCAAAAAACTGAACAAAACTGAACAATGAATTCAATGAATAATGGGTGTGTTTGATAGTGGGGGATACCCGTATCCAATGTCCATATCTTAATAGAATTTGTTCATTGAAAAATATGAAAACAAGACTCCTGACATTGAAAACCATCCTCGCCATCAATTGAGAAAAATATGATGATATTTCTCGGAGATATTGGGGTCGCATCTTTTCAGACATGGGTGACATGGGTCAATTGTATGGTAAAGTGGATGGGTGAGTGTTTTCTCTGGGCGTGGTTGGCTCCATTACAAAAAATCATTATCAGTTGCTATGCATTGGTCATAAGTCATCTCCTATGTATCTATTTATCAGGGTTGCTCCCAACACCCCAGGCACAAGTTGGGGGAATGGGTTATGAAAGCGGCAAAATTACCCATGTTCCACCTTTGTGACTATATGATTCACCTATAATATCCATGGCCATTTCAGGAATCTAAATTGGAGGTACCTGGCCTAAATTTCAGGGAATATCCCAACAAAATATGGTCTGAAAAATGGTACTAACGTACCTTCATTTTAGGATCCTGAAATTCCCAATGATAGTAGGGATTATCATCTTAGATGGGTTGGGTTTACCAAGGGATGTTCATCTTAAATGGTCTTATCAACCCGTCCACCATAGCGAAAGACCATTGGGATGTTGATAGTTGGGCTTACCAACTTACAACTGGCTGACCTGGACTCCTATTGTCTTAGCGAGGCACATGTACATCAAGACCCCAGCGATACCATTCACCTGAACCAAGCGCTGTCCGAGGCCAGAAATTCAAATGTGGGATCGCCAACAACCATCGATTATTGAAAATAGGGGTATCCTATCAAACTCAACCATCGATCGTTAGGTGATTCGTCAAATAGGAAAAACCAAAAAAGGAATAAAACATGGTGAATTCATAACATTATACCAAATCAGGATATTCTATGGGGTCAGGTTATAAAACATTCACCATGTAATGATTATTATACCAGATAATGATACCATTATAAAACATTATCCCCAATCATTTATCAATCATTATACCCAATCATTATCAGGATACCCCCCCAAAATTATACCAATCATTATACCCAATCATTATCTGATTAAAAAATGGGGTCAGCTTATAAAACACCAAGAGAAACCTCGAACCACGTGCGTCGTTCCAGTGGGACAGATGGGATGACACACCGTCCCGTCCCAACCCAACTACCGCAGCTAACTCGTGGCAGAAACGCAGAAACACGAGTTAATGAAGACAGTATATTCCTTCAAAATAACGCTTATCCCCAGAAAAACATGTCAAGACGTCTGTTTTTTGTTTTCTGAAAAAAGTTGACTTCTGATGAGTTATATATATATAATGAGTATATCTATACACATCATGTAAACATGTGCAAACATGTAAACATATGCAAATGTACATGTACATGTACATACTTGCAGACTATATATACCCATATTTACATGTATATATACAAATGTATACTTATAAATACACAACTACACATAAATACATGTATGAATATAACAAAAAAAACAGTATAAATAAATATGTACGTACGTGTGTAAATGCGCCGGCGTTGACATCCAGAAAAAAGTGGGCAGTGGTTGGTGGGGAAGTAAAAGGTCTGAGTCTGTCCCGCATCCTCAAACATATCATGTTTTACAATGTTCCAAGTTCTACATCTTTTATGCCAAAAAGGTCTACAGCGTATGGAAACTTGCATCCCAAACACGGACTTACTGTTCTGTCATCACCAAACGCCAACCAAAAACAATCTCTGAAAATCGATCCATCAAATATAGGGATTCGTTTAAACAAACATCGGTGATGGGTGATCTCTCCACATCGCCAAAGCAGGTGGTCTCAGTTACCTATCGAATCCTGTCGATGTCCAAGGCGGTAACAGCGAGGAAGCTAAGCTGAGGCGTTGGGAATACCATTTGGTAAACGTTTACATAGCTATGGCAGCGAACTGGAAAATCACCATTTCTGGTAAATCATCTATTTCCAAATGGTATTTCTGGTACATCATCTCTTTCTAAATGGTTCATTTTTTCCATAGCTATGTGATATTACCAAGACGTATCTACCATTTTTTTCCCGCGATATATCGTTAAATATGATGAAATATGACTGTTGTGAAGATTTCTATCAGTTCAAATATGACAACGTTGTTCCAATTTCTATTGCTATTCTTATTGGACCAAACATAAATAGAATATTAATACCAACAGTCTTCCAATATATATATATATATATATATATATCTATACATATATATATATATATATTCCATGTTGGAATAAGTATATTCAAATATCGGGTTTTCTATCGATATTCCATCATTTAGATCCCAACAAAAACCCCGCCAAGTCTGGTTGGTTGCACCCCTGTTGAATTGGCTTTGGGTCAGATCCAATTTTTACACTGATTTTCCCCATATCCCACATATCACAAGGATATCAGGATATCCCATAGTTTTAATCTTCAAATTATCTCAATGAATTATCAGTTATCTCACTTAAATATTAGTTATACAAATATATTAGTTATACACATACATATTATATATATATATACATCACATTGTTCTACATATATATATATATCCCCAAGATATCCCCAATTGTAAGACCGTCAGCGTCCCAGTGACCAAGAACTTGCCACTGCTGAACTGCGGATCCACGGTCAACTTCTCTGCCACACGGGTCTCTACCTGCTTGCCATTTTACCGTGGTGGAACCCCTGAAAATCCCCAAAAAATGGCGTGAACTAACCCATGATTCATGGGGCCACCAGCCTCCAACAAAAAACGTGCGGACAAATGTTGAATGATTAATGGGATTGATGATTGATGTTAATGATTAATATTGGTGATTAATGGTTGTGATTGATTAATGTTAATGATTGATGTTCATGATTGCTTGAATGTTGTGATTGATGATTAATGGTGATTAATAATGGCCAATACATGTTAATGGGATGTTGTAGTAGTAACCTTGGTAAATACTGGCGAGAATACTGGTTCATAGTGATCAACCATGGTTAGTTATGCCAATGCTTTTTTCAATAAATAGTTAATGATGGTAATTAATCAATACCAATGTAATTCATTTATAGTCATCCCGGAGATGGAAATAAAGAAACTCCTTAAAGTGGGAACATGTTTGAAAATCCCAGTTCTATTTACTTCAGAACGATTTTACAGCACAATCCATGGTGTGTCCTTTTTCGGCAACGACCAACATTCACAGAGGATTTTCCAGAGCTATGTATACTTGCTGATCGCTAGGTTGATACGTGACTGCAAACGCAAGGATGCTGCCGTTGATGGACGAAATGCCAGCTCGTCTTGATCCACAGGCATTCTCAGTACACGCTGGGGCAAAAGAACAGCATGTTCTTTCCTCTAAAATTGTTGCTAAACAATGCTTTCCACAGTGGTTGGTTGGAGTTTGTGACTGGTGCGTCGCAGAGGTCTGCACTGTTGCTCATTCTTTGGACAAACCCAGGTAATTCCCCATGTATTGCTGGTGGTTCTCAGTGTATTCTCCTTGTATTCCCATGATTTTTTTTTTTTTAATCCTATGAAATTATAGACCACTTACCGATTGGGCTGAACTATCTGTATATAATGTATATACAAAAAAGTGTATATTAAGATAAAAATCATTGTTTGTTAATCCCAACATTTGGATGATCCCATGGTTTGCAATAATATCATCCCATTGTTTGTTATTTCCATCAAAGTCCCTTCATTGGTGGTTAACAATTCCTTGATTGTTGGCTATTCTTTGGACAAATCGAGGCATTTACCCATATGTTCTCACTGTATTTCAATGGATTTTTGTTCCTATTCCCATATACATTCCTACCACCCACTTACTGTACTAATTGAGGTGAACTAAGTATGTGCATATAAATATATATATATATATGGATGTATATTTAGGTACTGGGAGATCTAATACGGTACAAAACATAAATACATGGGGAATTCATACGAATGCCCAGGTGGGATTATGATAAACCGCATGAGATTGTAACCCCCAACTGGGTTGAGCTAGCGATTAAAAAAAAAATGTGTATACACAAGATCATCATGTAGTATATATATATATATATTATGATAATATGTGTATATGTCAAATATTGTTGTTTTGAATATGTATATATATATGTCATATATTGTTGTGAATCAAATTCAAATACCCGATCAAATACCTTATTAGATGCCACTTACTAACTGTGGTGAAATAATTATAGACTCAAATATATATATATATGTATTTATATATAAGTATTGGGATATTTAATAGTATAGGTATTGGAACATTTAAATTTAATCCCTTCCCCCTATTACTAAACCCACCCCAAATAATAAAAACTAGGGTCCATCTCCAATTTTGGAAAATTTGAGGTTGGCCATTTTGACTTTCAATTGATCCCCTTTCGAAAACAATTTAAAAATAAAGCTACTATTTGTGGCTTCACCCCCTAATAATAAAAACTAGTTAACTCCGGGGTGTTTTGTATTAGGGTCCCCTGTAATCATACAATCAAAGAAACATAATATATCATTATCAATCCTTGTATACCCTCTGGTAAACTAACATTGGTACAGAAAATAGCCACCACTTAGAGATGATTTTCCCATGAAACAAAAAGTGATTTTCCGTAGTTATGTCAGTTTACTGGAGGGTAATGGCAATGGGCAGGTGATGTTCCATTTACAGCAAAAAGCTAAAGGATTAAAGCAACCATCCAAGGGAGTAACCATCCAAGGGATGTTTTTCATGTATACACAATATATCATCATTAATCCGACCCTACAGTTATGGCCCTTTACCGCCTTTAGCAGTTATAAGTACGTAACTAACATCCTATAAACCCATTATGGAATGTATAATCCCATTTATGACCAGTTATAACTGAAGTTATAACTAATAAATGGCCAGCCATTATGTGGCTACAACAATAAACAATCCCCCAGTCATGACCATAAAATCATAGGTGGCCAAAAAAAATCACCATTTCCAACATGAAGTGGTTCATGGCATTGTTTTACCCACATTTTTAGTGTAAAAATATGCCGTTGTGCGATTCCCGCAGACAGTTTGCGCCTCGGCTGTCTTGCTGGGATAGTGAAAAAATGGTAGGGAAAAGGCTGGAAAAATGTGGGAAAATGGTGGGCATTTAGGGGAAAAGTCCAAAAAGGTGGAACAATTTTGTAGGAACTTTTAGGAGAAACATATGGTAAAAAGCTGGGAACATGTTGGAAAAAAGGTGGAAAAAAGCTGATGTGAGAAACAGGTGGGAAACTGGGAAAATGATGGAACATGTCGAACTTGTAGGAAAAAGGGGGGGAAAACGAGTGCATTATTATACTGCAAATATGGAAGAAACATGTGGGAAACTATTTTGAAGGGGTGGGAAAAATACATGAATTTAGGATGATTGAACAGCAACTCCAGGATTTGTGCAATGATTGGTGACGTAATTTGCAGCAAGACGTCGGATGTTGCCATGAAAATTTCTATGTTTGCTTTCAGAAAGCTGCCGGAACATGGATCATTGCCATGCAAAAGATGCACGTTGAACATGTGAGAACATGTAAACAACATACCCTCTGGTAAACTAACCATAGCTATTGAACATGGCCATTTATAGTGAGTTTTCCCATTAAAAATTGTGATTTTCAATAGTTATGTTAGTTTACCAAAGGGTAATTAGAAGGCACGCAGGATGTTTGCCGTCACTTGTTGTACATGATAGGACCTTCCTGCTTCTTATTTGTGCTTCAACCAAACACAGCGAACCTGAGATACTTTGCACAAGGTGAATGTTTAGTGGGATATCTGGAATGTTCAACCCAAAGACTACAATGTGGCTCCCCCCAGTTATAAGTTGGTTTTTAAGCCCCAGTAACTATAGTTATAAGTACCATAAACCATAGTTATTGGAGTTATAAACCAACTTAGCTATCGAACGGGGGCCTCACATTGTAGGAATTGTTTCGTCTAGCCCCTATTCATTTCAACATTCCAGAAAATGATATAAGATGTTCCCAAGCGTTGATCCAGAATATGGGCATGTCCGAACAAAATTTACATGAAAGTCTTTAGCATTTCAGTTCTAGTACCATCATGTACCATCCACCAACCAAAAACAATATCAACAAATAGGAATGGCTACACAACCAAGTAGTGACATGATATTTCACTGATATACCACCGTTTCACCGTGAAAAAGTCAACGATTTTTTACTCCTTGGAGATGAGGTTGAAACAACTCACCATGAGTTTTGAGAAAAAACATGAGTTTCTCGGTAGATCCTCACGGGATGATCCATATCTGTGAAAAACATCAATGGGAAGACTGAAAAAAATGTGGCGTCAAAAAATCTTCGATCACCCCATCACCATCCATCACCGCCCACCCATTCTTCTCCTTATCATCCTTTTTCTCAGCCATTCTGCTCCGCTCTGTACAAGGCTGAGCTTCCCAGAAGTTTTCCCTGATGTTTGAGCATCCTGCAGAGTGGACGGTGTGAAAAATCTCGGACCTTTTTCTGATTGCAAACATTTCACTTGATTATATATATATATATACATATAATTCCCATCTACTGCAGCTCAAACTGTTCATGTGGAGCAAACTGAATTCTGAAATTATGATTGTCAGCATCAAAAATGCACCAACTTGTCATTTTCTCGCGCCCGAACAGGAAGAAGTGGCCAAACTCCACTGGGTCCAGAACGCTGCGGCGATCGGCGATGGCCACTGACCAACACATCCCCAAATCATCCATGGCTTTCCAGGGTCGCCGTGGGATTTCTCCAGATTTTTTGGCTCCCCAAACCTGCAAATTTTAAGGTGAACAAAAAACAATGACTGGTTGGTGGTTGAGCCCTACCCCTCTGAAAAATATGAGTCAGCTGGGTTATCCCATATATTATGGAAAGATATGGAAAGTCAAAAAAATCATATTCCAAACCACCAACCAGAGAAAAACAATGATACTTGGATTGCTGAAAATCATGTTCCCTGGTTTTAATGCAGTCTTTGCATTGAGTTATTGATTTCTTGGAAATGCAGTGCCCCATTCCAATCAAAGATCGTCCCCATCAATCAAGGATGGAAAGCACACATGCTTGAATCTTCATTAAAAGCATTGAAGGGATTTTGACCCAGAAATTGCTTTGAAACTGCTAAACCATCATCAAATGTCGGTTCAACTGATTTCTTGCTTCATCCTGAAAGGGGAGCGGATGGCATCCTGTTTGATACTAAAATCCTCGCGGTTTCTGACTGAAATCAACCTTGTTTTACTCGCTGAAATACCAACTTTCAGGAATATTGCGCTTAAACAAATCGATTCTGTCAGGTAAATACAGCGTGTTTTTGGTCTTTTGGTCTTTTGGCACTCATGTCAAGCCCGGATTAATAGACCCCGCTGATGATCATTCTGGGTATACAAATCATCACTGGTTGGTGGTATACCTACCCCTCTGAAAAATATATAAAAATATTAGTCAGTTGGGATGATTATTCCCAATATATGGAAAAACATGTTCCAAACCACCAATCAGATCAATGTTATATACAGATGTTGTATAATTATCCCATATCCAGCAATCCCCCACAACACAGACATAGACAAGCAAAACCCGAATCTGAAACAATGATAAGACGGGCGGGTTTAGTCTACTATTTATTATCTTCTACCAATAAAGGTTGTCAAATGGGGGTTGAATGGGGGAAATCCTAACTTTTCATCAGCCAAGTAGTGGGAAAGGAACATCTATGGATAAATGGAGGTTTCCAAAGTCATGGGGGTACCCCCTGGCATCATCCGAGTCATGGATGTCTATGTGGACTTTGGGACTTCGCGTTGCGCCGGTTCAACCCTGGGCTCCCCACAGGACTGGTTTCAGGTTTCGCAACGCCTCACCGGAATCGGATTCAAGCGTCCAACAAGAAGGATGTGTTAACCATTTCTTGGTGACCAATTATACTGTGGATGGTTGCGAATTCCTGCACCAGTTGATAGGTGGTAAACATCCCATTGTTTTGTTTGGGTTTCAACCATCCAAGGTGGTGCAGGATTTCGCAACCATCCACCGTATGATATGGTGATATGAGAACATGAATGGTTGTGTTACTCACACCATATATCATATACGTACCATTCATGATATGATTAATTGTATAATTAATGATGTGATTAGTTATATGATTCATGTTGTTATTAATCATGGGATTAATGAATGATAATATGATTACTTAAATGATTAATTGTTTGATCAATTATATGATTAATGATTTAATTAATGACATGATATGTTTTCTTTTGACAATGGTATGACAATATGTCATATACGTATATCTATATATGACTCACCATTTGTCATATCATTAACCATATCATATCATTGGCCACCAAGAAATGGTTAAACGGTTAACACATGTTAACACATCCGGTCAACTTGTTGGACATATGACCATGGTTTATTGAGCAAGTACTAGCCAAGAACTTCATAAATGGTTGGTGGTTTTAACCATCTTGAAAAATAATAGTCATTTGGGGTTACTATTCCCAATATATGGAAAAATAAAATTCATGTTCCAAACCACCAACCAGTCATAAATGGTTATACAGTAAAGGGCTAGGCCTTCTCCCGGATCCCAAACATATGTTCATGTTCATGTTTTCATCCACCACCAGCCGCTCGTGGTAAAACTTAAGGGTTACCGGGATGATCAAAAATGGATGACCATTGTTCCATAAGCATAAGCATACATGGAATGATATAGGTGAAAGTTCCATGATCACATCTTGATACTGTTGGATGATCATCATACATCATCATCCCATGAACAGGCCGGCCAATATAGATCACCTCTGGCGGAATTCCAATAATTCAATGGGAGATCTCCAGGATCCTAAATTGGAGGTACCGATTCCGTATATAAGGCCTATTGTTTAGGCCTATGTAAGGGAATATCCCTAGAAAATATGCCCTTATATAGTACAGTACCTCCATTTCAGGATCCTGAGATTCCCATTGAACACTTGAAAATAACTGAAGCACGGCCAGCTGGGATGATTCCACGAATCCAATTCAACGAGCATTCCAGCCATACCTCACGTAAAGTGGTGAGGTCATGGTTTTCAAACAAAATCACCCATACATCATATAATGATATATAATGGTATATATATTATCAATTAGCATAGATAATCGATTAGAATTTAATATAAGTTGAAAAACATATATAATCAGTCATACTTATCATCAAATATAGTCACTTGATTTCAAAAAAACACAAAAATCAGTTGACAAATATGTTTGGTTATTTTTTTCTAGTCATCCTCCAGAAACACCCATTGATAGATGATGCCTCTGCGAGCGACCGAAGCCGGCTCACGGAGCCGATGGAAGGCATAGGCCTGCGAGATGGAGGGGGGAAATCCCACGAAACAAATGGTGCTTTGAGAAAATCCATGGGAAAATCCATGGGAAAATCAGGGCAATAAATAGGGGAAATCCATGGAAATCCACGAAATAAATGGATGTGTTGGATGTTTCCCTGAGAAAATCATCGATGGAGATTTGAGGTGGGAACATAAAAATCTATAAGTGGTGGGAAAATCTCGGATCAGTGGGACTGGTGGGTTTTCCCCCCTCCACATCTATGTAAACGTTTACAAGAGCTCAAGATGGTGCCCCCATGAGCACCAAAAAAGGCAGATTACAACCAAAAGAGGAGTATATAGATATATAATGATGTAAAACATTATACTATATACAAATAGTGATAAATTCCTCTATGTACACCAATAGTAATGGATCAAATACTATATATCTATTTATATAGATATCATATTATATCTAAAAAATCCCACCAAAATAGTGACGTTGTTATCAAAGCTTTCCGGCATCTTTTTGGGTGACATATTTAAACCATCAAATCTGTGTATACAAGCATTAAATGGATGTTTCAAAAGTAAAATGTGGAACAAAAAACAAATGGGTGCACGGTGTATATATATATATATATGTATACGTATATACATATATATATATATATATACATATATATATATACATATATATATATATATATATACATATATATATATACATATATATATATATACATATATATATACACATATATATATATATACATATATATATACATATATACATATATATATATACATATATATATATGCATGTATACATATATATGTATATGTATGCATGTATACATATATATATATATACATATACACACACACATATATATATACATACATACATACATACATTACATAACATTACATTACATTACATTTACATTTACATTTACATTTACATTTACATTTACATTACATTACATTACATTACATACATACACACATACATATATATATACATGTACATGCATGTATATATATGTACATGCATATATATAATATGTGTATATATATAATGTGTATATATATGTAACCCAACATGGATTCCACTGGTTTTGGGTCAACGTCACTAAATGTGATCAAACTTTAGAGGGCGAGAAGTCACCCATGGATCGTTTTTGGCACCTTTGCTATCAGTTTGCTATCCGGCCTTTGGAAATCGATGATATTAATCACATATTTCTATAGGTTTCCGACTTTTTTCGGCATCTATGACTTGGGGTCGCCTTTAAACTTACCCAGCAGAAAAAATTGAACACTTGCAGCCTAAGGCAAGCATGCCAAATCCACAAACAAAACTGTCTGTGGACGAACACCATGGCCACAGATTGACAATTCGATACGGTGTAAACCCCAATCTTCGGACAAACCCATACATGTTGTCTAATTGATGGTTTCAACCCCTCTGAAAAATATGAGTTCGTCAGTTGGGATGATGAAATTTCCAATATATGGAAAGTCATAAACTTCCATGGTTCCAAACCACCAACCAGTTGTTTATCCATTATCCCCATATTAATTCTTATAGTTATCATCCATGTCCATTTCGACTGGCTTAAAAATACCAAAAAAATCCTATCTGATTAGTGATCTTAAGCCATCCCCAAAAAGTATCGTCCCAAGTACGGCAAGTCCTTGAACCAACCGGCTATATTATCTGGTAAACAAACATAGCGAATCATAGCGAACTGGAAAATCCACCCATTTTTAATGGGAAAATCCACTATAAATGGACCATGTTCAATAGCTATGTAACAAATTACCCTCGGGTAAACTAACATAGCTATTGAAAATGACCATAGAAATGGTGGATTTTCCCATTGAACATAGTGATTTTCCATAGTTGTTTGTTAACGTTTACCAAAGGGTAACCATCATATATCCCATTAAATCCATGAAAATTCCATAAAACCTATTATGTCCCATTAAAATACCATAAAATCATATATTTATCATCCACCAAAAAGCACCAGGTACCAGAGGGTAACCGACTACTCTCCCAGGCCGAGGCTTCGCAGCCCGCGCCTTGACTTTGTCTTTGAAGCCACTGACCTGTAGGGCTCGTTCCACTGCGGCTCGCTCCTGGCTAGGGCAATGACCGACCCGATCTGATAAAAATATCCACATACCCGCTGGTAAACATACAAAAAACTATGGAAAATCACTATTTTCAATGGGAAAATCCACTATTTCGATTGGGTCATTTTCAATAGCTATGTTAGTTTACCAGAGGGTATATCCACATATATTCCACATATAAACATCTCTAATTATGTTGGATAAATATATAAATTTATAAATACATATTTGCTAGTTGGTGGTTTTAACCATCTTGAAAAATATGAAAGTCAATGGGAAGGATGATCCCATATATTATGAAAAATAAAACATGTTCCAAACCACCAACCAGTTTGGGTTTGTCTGAAAATAGTGCACCCCAAATCCACTGCTAATCTCGCAGTTTCCCTATCCAAATAACATCAAATAACCATGACTGGAGGTATACCACATTTTCAGACACACCCAAAAAACAAATGAATATCAATAAGTTACTCTCAGCTCTCTGGCACTCACACACAGCTGAACCAGTCGTGATCCTTCACATTTTTTTGTTGGTTACACCCCCCCAATAAAATGGAGCCAAACAACTGCCATTTTCAATAAGAAAATAATCCTCCAAACATATGCCCAACAAGTTTTCATTAGGTTAATAAGTTGTTTCCAGCCTTTCACCAGTTGGTTTGCCCAAATATCCCGAATGACATTCCCATAAATCAGGCCATTAACTGTATATAATGTTGGCAATTTCTACATGTTGAAGGTTAAAGTCCCATAGTAGTCTCACTGCGAAAATCCCAAGTTCTCTCTGTTTCATCCGCAAATTGCCATATGGGGTTCTCAAATTGGTTTCTACTTGATGTCCTAACTAAGAATGGCATGTGTCTTCAGGATTTTGGGTCAATGATTTTTTCAGAAGCACCCATATGCCATATGCCCATATGTGAGATGGTCAACACAACATTTTTGGGGGCTCTGGTCAACTAGAAAAGAGATTCCCTGCTCAGCAGGGCACATGAAAACCCCCATTTTCCGTCGGGGTTAGTCTGAAAATGTCTGAAAGGATTGGTATCCCTAAATTCAATAGTTAGTCATCCTCGGTTCATGTTGAACATCCCCATGGCCCATTGGCCCAAATATTTGTGTAAATTCTGAGAGTAGTTGAACTTTCATGGAAACCCTGCCAAATTCTCTGCACTGGGATAGGAAGCCCAGCATAGCGTAGCGGTCTACCAGTAGAACCCAAGTTCAGACCTAACTATCGCACCAACGTTGGGGCATGTTGTATCATTTCCCATGACATATACCCATGAAATGTAATCCATACAAAATCCCATGATTTTCCCGCTAGGTCCCATCTGGATATATTGGATTACTGGTCTTATATCCAATTGTCTTCATATGACCCCAAAACTCCAAAACACAATTTATTATACCACATGATTTGTTAATTGTATTACAGTATCTATGTTTTTTTGTATGCAAAAAATCTTATACCTCAGTTTTAATCAAATACCGCAAAATTGATTGTACTAGAAGTACAATTCATGATTAGTTACAAGTATTGATTACTAGATTCAATTGTATTGATTAATATATAGATAAATCTATACTAGATCTGGCTAAATTATAGCAATTCGCTGACCCGAAATATTAAGGCTATTTTGGGATAGTTACCCTTTTTTATCCAAATAGATGATTACCCTAGTGTAAACTAGCATAAATGTGGAAAATCAATCATTTTTGTAATATTTTATGTATAGATAATTTCCTCAAAAAACCAAAGGTTTTCCACATCTATACCCTAGGATAATCATACATTGTCCTCCATTTTGATGGCTAAATTCTCATTGGAACACCCCAGCCTCCTCAGGTCTGGACCTTGGCGCGTGTACGCCAAAAAAGGGTGACTCTTAGACTCAACAGATCAACAAAGATTCAGAATTCCAGGTCAAACATGGTTGGTTGGTGGTTGAGCCTACCCCTCTGAAAAATGATGGAGTGAAAGTCAGTTGGGATTCTGTCATTCCCAATATGTGGAAAAATAAAAATGTTCCAAACCACCAATCAGATGGTGATCTTGCCCATGGACGTACTGATGCATGCCAGTGCTCCATAGGTCAAAACCAAAAGTGTCATACAAAAAAACAATGTTTTGCCCAGTCTGAAGGTGTCAAACATTTTCTGATGTGTCAAGTAACTAATTCACCTATCCAACAGGTGATGTGTATTGAAGAAATATAGAGACATACAGCAATATAAAGATCACATAAAAATATAAAACATCACATGAAACATGTAGAGAAACTATAATTATCATAGAATATGCATATGTATATATATATATATTATCCATTTACATTCCCATTATATTCCATAGAAATATAAATATATGAATTAACATTGTATATTCCAAAAGAGATATGGCAGTGTGTCAAAACCTTGTACCCCTGGTGAACATCAAAATAGCTGGTAAATGGATGTTCATCCCACTAAAAATGTATCTATAGGTATTGATCCATACCCATATATGAATATTGTAGAAATTTAATGAAACCTGATGCATCAGTTTTTCGCGATGCTTGCAACGTATAGAACACCATCCACAGGCCCAATTTTCTGACCATGAATCGGCTGCTGCTGCAGTTGTTAGATCAAACGGGTGCCAAATGTTGCGCGAAATGTTGTGTTTTTTCATGTTTATTGGTCTTCTTTTGCCACGATCCATATATTTCTCGATGAATTTTGGAACAAAAATCAAACAATTAGCTTTTCAGATGAGTTTGGCCGGGGATTCCCCATCCTTAAGCCATCCTTAAGCCAAACGACTCCACTGGGCCACCCTGCAGCGACAGACTTTTGGACGCCTGGTGCAGCGAAACCGGGATGTGCGCAATTTGCGGAGTCGTAAATCTCACAGAAACCTCGTTTCAACCATGTTCATATATATTTACATATATATATAGTACTAGTGCAATATATGTATGCATTAATAAATATATATATATAATTATTAATTATATATATATATATAATCATTTATGGGCCGAATTACGCGCAAACACCCCGATTCGCCCACACCCCTTCTATGCTGTACACTTGGGGATATCAAACGTTAGACTTTACATTCAATTGGGGAGATCAACAAGGGTATTTAGGGAATATAAATTTCC
>Ga0126342_10012216_pt1 | contig 15326 bp, 15 predicted proteins | sample Cyp1metagenome_FD_92528 | JGI IMG/M metagenome (GOLD analysis project Ga0126342, IMG submission 92528) | Coral microbial communities from Lord Howe Island, Old Settlement Bay, Australia - Cyphastrea 1 metagenome | ecosystem: Host-associated > Invertebrates > Cnidaria > Coral ...
AAGATCAACAAAGGTATTACGGAATATTAAAATCCCACCCCGGTTAAACTCTACATTTTATTGGGAAGATCAACAAAGGTATTAGGGAATATTAAAATCCCACCCTCGTTAAACTTTACATTCAATTGGGAAGATCAACAAAGGTATTAGGGAATATTAAAATTCCACCCTCGTTAAACTTTACATTCAATTGGGAAGATCAACGAAGGTATTAGGGAATATTAAAATCCCACCCTCCTTAAACGCTACATTCAATTGGGAAGATCAACAAAGGTATTACGGAATATTAAAATCCCACCCCGGTTAAACTCTACATTTTATTGGGAAGATCAACAAAGGTATTAGGGAATATTAAAATCCCACCCCTTAAACTCTACATTTTATCGGCAAGATCAACAAAGGTATTAGGGAATATTAAAATCCCACCCCGTTAAACTTTACATTCAATTGGGAAGACCAACAAAGGTATTAGGGAATATTTAAATCTACATTCAATTGATGATGACGATGATGATGATGATGATGGTGGTGATGATGATGATGATGATGATGATGCGTTGCCCGTCGTCGTTGCGGTACGGGGCAAAGCCCAGGCATTTGCCGTATATATATATATATACGAACATGATATACACATATTTTACATGTATATGTATAAATATGTATATATATATATATGGATAAATAGTGTGATATATCTCTCTAATATGCAAATTGGGATGATATCTTCATACATGTATCCGAGTCCGTTCCATGGTGGAGTTCATCATTTTCCCCATTGTTTTGGAATGACCATAAATTGAGGTATTCCCCTCCATTTTGAGACACATCTATATATGTCTGCCTTCAGAAGGAGTTGTGTGACATTTTTCGTGTCGGAACATGTGTACACAAAACGAACCCTCCAAGAATTTTGGATGAGAACTGGACTTTTGCACAACTTCCACACAGGTCAATGATCACGTCTCATTATTTGTTTCAGTTGCATTTTCCATGTCTATTAAGTTGCTTAATCCAACCAGGTTTTCAGCCCCAAGTGACCAGCCCCGCCTAGGAAGAGTGGTTCCCACTACGTCTCGGGTGGCGAAGAGCGTTTGGTGAAGCTGTGGGACTATGACGCTCGGTCCACGAAGCCCTGTTGGTTGATGATTACCCTCTGGTAATTTAACATAGCGAACTGGAAAATCCATTCTAAATGGAGGTTTCTAGCTGGGAAAATCATCTGTAAATGGTCCATTTTCCATAGCTATGTTAAATTACCAGAGGGTATAGTCACTTGATGGGGATTTGGCTATGGGTCAATACCTATTAATACCATTTTTAGGGGGATGAACATCCATTTACCAGCTATTTTGGGGTTCACTAGATACCAGGGTTTTGACCAATAGCCATTTAACGATGAACCTATCGGGATATCAGTGATATAACTTACTTAAGTACAACTGATAAATGATGGTTGATGGATGAAATAGTGGGGGGTTATCCTCTCCAATACCTTTGGGATTATCAGAATCCAGCTTCAAACTTGGAGATCTGTCTGGGAGCAAAGTCAAATTGACATGCATTTTGGAGTAAAAGATACACAAAAGATACAGCAAACTCAGTAACCGCTGAAAACTCTGGATAGTATGGCGCGAGAACCTGGTTCTGGCCTAACGTTTTGTCGGTGATTGCCGAAGAAAGAAAACGGTCGCCTGTTGTATTGCCGATGTCTACCCATAGGTTTCTGGCTGGTGGTTTCCCTTTATTGGGATGATGATCCTCAAATAGGATTGTTTGGGAAAGGGAAGAATTTTCCAACAAGTCTTCACTGAGGACAAGGGCGTCTCCGAGTACATCGGGGTCTGCCTGGCTGTTGAATGAGTTGCAGTTGTTGTTGTGGGGGTCGCTGGTGGTGCATCTCGTGGTTTAGCAAGTGCTTTTGATTGAATTTATATGTTTTTCCATGTTTTCCCATGTTTTTCTTCAAATTGCAAACTGATGGATGTTCCTAATTTTTGCATGACAGTTGCATCCAGCCGTGCGTGCTTGCATCAACATGTTCGCTTTGTGAAGCTATCCCCCATTCCCAAGTTGTGAAACGAGTAGGAACGATGACGAAATCATGTCGAAATCCGAGATCCCATGACTGTCAGCCTGGGCGCAGCCCAGGAACTTTTTTCGGGGGTACTAAAAATAAGCCTGGCCCTAATCCGCAGAATCGAATTCCATAAACCTGGGGGCATTCGTGAATTCTCTTGTAGCCAGAATTTTCAATTTGTTGATTTCTGCACGATAAATCCGCCGCGAAGCCCATCAGGTATGCTGATGGCAAGAAAGATATGGCACGCATTTTTTTTACAGCCAAACGTGCTCATTCATTTCCTCTCTTGAAATCAAATCTCTCTCCAAACAAATTGAATAGAACCACTCAAATACTTGGATTTCACACATATTTCCCGAATCGAGATTTCCCATGTATTTCCCCATGGCCCATGGCCATCGTCCTCACTTTTTCCGAAGTTCCTTCGCCAGGTGGGTCACAGCGGCACCATCACCTGTGCCGCGATCAGCCCGGACGCCAGCTTTGTGGTCTCGGCGGGGTCGGAGGCACCGGCGGGGCGAGACGTAACTTGGGTGGATTTTTGGGTGGTAACTTGGGTGGATTTGCTTGATTTTGGCGAGATTTTGGTGACATTTGATTGATTTTGGTGTTTTGTTTGATGATTTTGGTGATTCTATCTTTTTGTGAAGGATTTTTGCTTGATTTTGGATGGATCTTGGGTAGCTTTTGAATACTGATGGACCCATAAACGGGTCAGCAACAAAAGCCAATAGAACTGATTGGTGGGTTCAAACATTTTTCTAATTTCCAACAAGGAAAATAGGATGATGATCCCCAATGATCAGGTGGGTTGAAACCGGGCGGTGGCTTGTGGCATCAAATGATGATTCTTTTTGATCAAGTTGAAGGGGAATCCGAGTCCAGTATGGCTTAAGCTTAAAACACTCAGCTCCCCCAAACTGGAGAGTTTCAGATCCTGGGAAAAAGACGAGTTGCAAAAAGTAATCTTTATTGTAACAATGTAATAATTGTATAATATATATATATATATCATTTATACATACATTATATGCATAGATACAGATTCTATTATGTATGAATGCGGGTCCATTACTACCCACCTCTCAGATTTTTCCAGGGAGCAATCCTCATCTGGACCATGCCCCAAGAGTTGGTCAGCAAGTGCAATGAGTTTCTCGGACAGCGCCTGTGGGAGTGATAGAGTGGGGATGGTTGCCCCCAATGATGGGTGAAGATACCAGATAAGTCCCAAAACGAACTAGAGCACCTGTGGGATTTCTTCATATTTTTTCTACCCCAAAATCTGGATTTCACCAGCAAATCTTCAGAGTTTTCCCAAAAAAAATTGCATATTCACTAGCCAAAAGGGAGCCTAATGCAGCCAAAGACGAGGATCCAAACTTATGATACGATATAGTCTGCGAGTGTTGAATATCGCTGCGAAGTCACTGTTGTTGACACATGGCAATGGATCCAGGAAGCAGGGATTTTGGGTCATTGAAGCTATCTTCATCATGTTTTTTATAGTTGTTAATCCCCAATAAATGGATATAATCTCACTTTATTCATTCTTCTTTATTCATTCTTTATCCATGTTTTTTTTCTTTTCCCCATCTTAGTTTGGGATTTGATCCACCATCTCAGGCTAGTTGAATGAGCGGTCGGTCGTCGTGGGCTTGGCGGCCGACGCGACGTTGTGTGCGATTCACCCCTGCGGGGCCGCAAGATTGCGGCTGGAAAACTCCGCAGGAAGGAATTGAAAGAGTGGTTCTGGTGGAACTTTCAAGCAGTGATCTGAAGATCGACAGAACATTCTGTTTCAAGATTGGTTTCAAAACCATGAAGTGAAGGATATCAAGAATCCTGGTGGACTTAACTTGAGAGACTTGGTCAGTTGGTGAAACAGTGCAGTTGGTTGATGCACGAAGCACGAAGCTCCCGGCGCTCCGGCACTGTCCAATGAGAGCTGCCGGCCAGCGGCCCAGCGGCCAGCCCTGATCGCAGTCAGATATGTATGACGTAGATGCATGCGGATGCACAAAAAAACATGTGAATCTACAAGACACTACCCTCCGGTAAACTAACATAACTATGGAAAATCACAATTTTTCATGGGAAAATCCACTATAAATGGCCATTTTCAATAGCTATGTTAAATTACCAGAGGGTATTTGATGCAGTCTTGCAGAAACAAGGAAACAAGACTTCATACCGCAGGGGCCGTTCACTAGCCTACTGGATGGTTGTTCACCTATTTCGACCTTAACAGCTGGTGAACAGGCGACAGGGTAGCTGTTTCGAAGTGGATTATTCTTGGCGCGATCTGATTCCAGTAAACACATTATATATACTTCATCAATCTTCATGAATGATAAACTTTTGTTTTTTTTTAGAAACTTGTTGTTGTTGTTGTTGTTGCTGTTGTTTTTTTAAAGAAAAACACATGTCTTAAAATATCCAGATCCAGACTCTCGCTTCTTCCAACCACATGTGCGCCGTCTGCGGTCAGGGCTGGTCCGCGCTGTTCGTTTCACAACTGCTGGGACACCGTGTCCGAAAGGCGCCACACGGGGCCGGTGCAAATCTTGCACTCTTCAGACGGTGCAAAATTGGTGCGAAGCTGGCGGCTTCACCTTGCGAGTGTCACCGAATGTCCAGGCTTTTACCCTCTGGTTATGTCAAAATAACTATGGAAAATCACCATTTTTAATGGGAAAATCCACTATAAATGGGCCATGTTCAATAGCTATGTTAGTTTACCAGAGGGTAGTGGAATTCCTGAAGATCTTGACAGTGGAAACGACCCAAACCAGAAGTGACTGGATGAGCTACTTTGGTTATGAAATTCTACACCAGGCGTTTTTTAGACGTGCCGTCTGAAATTCAGCATAAGCTTGAACACGCTATTTCTTAGCTAGGCCATTTCTCAGTTTTCCTTTCTCCCTTAGTTCCAAAGTTCTTAGGTGGACCAGTTCCTGGAACCTCAAACCTGATCGTCTTGGAGTTCCAGGGAGTGTAACCATCACATTAAAATATACTAACCCCCCCATTGTCCATAATTATCCCATGACTACCCTCCAGTAGACTAACATAGCTATTCAAGGCTGGCCATTTAGTTCGATGATTTTTCCTATCATTTCGATGGTGATTTTTCCATAGTGATGTTAGTTTACCAGAGGGTATCCCACAACTATCCCATAGTTATGGCCCGAAATACCAGTTATAAGATGTTATTACTAATAAATGGCCATAACGGCCATAACGGCCATACCCACCCATGAATTCTTTAGGGTTCCAGGTTGCTGGTCTTCCCCTCCGCAGTGCCCTCTGAGTTCCAGCTCAGGAGCGTGTCTCCCTGAAGCGCCAGAAGGAGCTGGCTGCTGAGGTGCGGACATGCTTCACCAAATGGAGGAATGCTTAAAATCTGTATATAAGCACGTGTAATAACATTCAAAAATAGATAAATAAGGACATAGATAAATAACTATAGATAACCACCATATATATAGAATATATATATATATATGTATACACAGTCACTGCCGCAGCGAGATCGCTGCTATGTGCAGCAGGAAACAAAATCGCCAGGCCAAGGCTGCCATCGAAGCGGAGGCCGAGGCCAAGGCAGCGCCAGCCGCCGAGGGCGCCGTGGAGGACGCGGCGGAGCCTCGGGAGGCGGCCGGGGAGTTGGGAAACTATGGAAGGATGATGATGTATGTTTTTCCTATAAATTCTGGACTATATATGGAATGTGGTTTGATGGTTTGCTAGTGGTGAAAGTTTTTTTTTCATTTTAGACATGTTTTTGTGTCTCTGAAGTGCTTTCTGTCAAAATTATTTCTGGGTTAGCACAGATCTGAGTGTGGTTGCATGAAATGAGCTAAAGGATGAGGATGAGATGCTTTTGTGATGTTTTTCGTTGCACCGCCTGAAAAACTGCTGGCTGGAATCCTCCAAAACTTGGAAATTTGGGGATGCTTTCCACCGTTTCCACCTCTTCAAAACGTCCCCGCCGAGAGGTTGCAGTCCTCGCCGGGGCCTGAAACCTAATTCACCAGGTGCCGTTGGATTTGTGCGCCTGGCAGCTGAATATTCAGGAAGATAGCCATGAAAAACCAGCACAATGTTTGGGAATGTTTGGGAATGTTTTTGATGGTGTTGGGCTGAGGTTGAGATCCACTTAAAGGGTCTATATCGAGTTGTGGTGACATCAATGCCACTTTGCTTTGTGCTTCAAAGTGGATTGCTTCACAAAAACCGCTGAGCCCAACAACCCAACAACCCCAAAGATCCCTTGTTCCATGCTCCTTAACAGTGGAGATCACTAAGAATAGTGAGAATCAAGAACCCAATTTTCCAGGGCCCACCATGGCTCTCCCTACGCTGCCAGATACGACCTACTGGGCAGGGCGTGCCACCCTGTGTGACCACGGCTGTATGGATGCCAGGTGCAAATTGGTCAATGGGATTATTAAATCGAGGATGATCAAACCAACTAGAACTGGGTCTGTCCAAAAATGGTGGTCTGTGCGAAAATGGTGGACCCTCAAATTGGATGCAACTGTTGAGCATTTTCTGAAATTGTTTCAATTGGGGATCTCTTGGGTCCGAGCTGCGCATCTACCGGGGGTGATGACGGCAAAAGTCATGAGTCGCCCTTGTTCTTCCAGCCAGCCTTGAAAAAGGCCAGAGAATTCAACAGGGACCAGATAGCCTCTGTAATCCCTGGAAATCAATGGACAAGATGGTGGTCTTCCAGTCTGCCAGGCATCTTTGCGACCGCCAGAATGAACGATGAACATTAATGACTCATAAAAAGCAACTGGTTGGTAATGATGAGGAATGCTGATCCCAATTTTTTCCAAGCACCTGTGGGGCATGGATTGTTAATTTACTGGGAAGAAATGGACATATTGGAATATCTACCCCAAGCATGGACAGATAGAAATGGATAGAAATGGGGTAATTCATCAGCAAACACAGGTAAACAGCTTATAAATTGCATAAGCTCCAATCCCAGCAAACCAGACCACATCAGTCAAGGTGGGGCTGCTGTGGTAGGCTGATGGCAACGGACTTGCGTGAGGACAGGCTGTCGAAGGGTTTTTGAGATACCAGCTGCTTCCCCCAGAGATGTTCCCTCTAAGACTCTAATATAACCAGGGAAAATCACAATTTTAATCGGTAAATCATCTACAAACGATCCATTCTTTATAGCTATGTTATGCTATGTTAGATTACCAGAGGGTGACTTCCTTTTTGGAGGATAAGGTATCGAGGTCCCAGTGAGGTTGATAAACCACGGTAACCACTTCGCTAATGAAATGATCCTCCAAGTGCCTACCAAGAATGGAGATTTCCACAGATTTCCCTTTATATACCAATTTTGCTTCTTGGAGGCTAGTACCTTTGCCAATATGTTTTTGTATCTGTTTAGAAATCACTCTCTACTGTGTATGTTGTCCCTATCACATCCTATTTGCATCACAAGTCCCTGTGGCACCCTTTGTTCACATGGCCATGTTTTGTTTCGGCTCCATTTGTGGTGCCCATGGGTGCCCCAAATCCTCGCTATCCGACCTTTTTGGGTATCCATACCCACACGGTCCCAACTTGGTGCACTGACTTTAAGTGCCCTCCAGAGGATTCCATTGTCGCGTGAGTCTGAGATCTGCCGATCAGCTGTGTTGGAGTTGTGAAAAAGACGGTGAGTGCGTTCGCTGGTGGGTCCTGTGCTGCATTGAATTTGCCGTTTCTGGCAGACAATCCGTGCGACGATGCATCGGCATTTCATCGTGTTGAGGCTGCGCAAGCCAGAGATAGACACATCGAAACCATTGAAACAGCGGTGGTGCCAGACACTACATTCCAATCCATCGCAGTACCCCCTACTCCTAACTCAGACATGAAGCATGATCAGACTCCAACGTTTTAGGATCTGATTTGGGGTTCGATTCTTCCTCCTCCTCGACCTCAAACCATCATGAAAGGTGCAACCTAGTTAGATATACTTAGGGAGATCTTATGCCAGTAAGGCAAGATTTTGTAACCTTTTAAACTCCACTTGAAGAAATCCCTTGGGGATGTAGCTTGCACAAGATTCCACAAGGAGTTTCAGAAGCTAGTTTCTCACCATGTACCATCTTCCAGGAGAATTTTGAGGGTAGGCCACTTCCATTTTTCGGTCAAGCGGTGAATGCCACCTTTGCCGTCGTCTCATTTGATGCGCATTGCTGCGAGCTGCGAGTCGGACCATTGACTCTACAACGCTACGACTTTCTCGCGGCTGGATGGAGAAATGGCCGGATTGCCGGTGAGGAATTAGTTTACTTTCCCACCCCCAAAAATAGACATCTTCTTGGAATTTCCATTGATGCGTTCTCGGGCTCCCAATGTTCGAACGTACTTGGATGCGCATCCCAGTTTGCAATTGGTCAATCTTCACAGCTGGTATGTGCCCGAACTGGGGTGGTATGTGATTCTGTGGGCTGTAGCCATGGGTGTCAAGCAGTCATCAACTGGGATTCACGTCCAAGTACTCTGACATATCCATTTCATCAAGATTGACGCTGCCACGTGGCCTGTATGGCCTACCCCTCTGTAGGATGCCAGTCTAAGATCCCCTCCAAGAGGTAGGTTTTGAAGGCACTTTGTGGATCTTTGTGGCGGATATGTGGGAGCCAAGTTGTTTGGATGTTAGGAAAAGCAATGGGTTCTTTGGCAGAAATTGATCTGAGTTTGGGGCATTCTGAGTTGATCCCATCCAACCCTGGGAGGACATGGGAACTGGAGGCCGTCCCCACTAGAAAAAATCTTTTAAGACGACGTAAGCAGCTACAGGGCACATCAGGTTTCCACTTGAGTCACTTGAGAGGCTCCACTCCCAGGATACCCAAGAAGGGGTAGCGCGCCTCCGACAAGCTCATGTTTTGGTGTTGTTCCAGCTGGCTTTGCTGCCACCTTTGGCTCAACGCGTGGTTCAGCCATTGACCCACTCAAATTTCCCCCGCTTGTGTCTGGTCGCAAAAGAGGGTGCCGGGAAACTGGAAATCATCAGGGGTTCCAACATCACCTGCAATGGTGGTCAATAGTTGCAGAGGGCTGCAAGACAATTGGCGGATTTTGTCGGTGCTGAGATGCCAGACTTATGGAGGAAGTTGACTGAACATTCATGGTGGATACCAGGTGGCTGGAAAACTCTTCCATGTTTCCAACGGGACGATTGCATGATCATCTCAGCCTCGTAAGCCTGCTTACCCAATTCCTGGGTACCGGCAACTGTGGCAATGGAGAACATTATAAGTGGAGGTTTATAGTTGAGAAAATCATCGATCAATCGTGGATTTTCCACCGAAACATACCCGGGGTTTCCCCCCAGAAACACCACGAACTAAAGCGAAGCCAAATTGGCTTTCCTGGCGCCCAAGGTGATCCTGCGCCATTCTTTGTGAAAATGATCCGTGTCTTGAGTTCCCTGGCGCAGGTTTTGACGCAAAAATCGTGTTTTTTTTGGTGGGAGATTTATGGACCTGGACCTGATCATTTAAGGTGGGGATATTAAATTCATTGATGGTATATCTTGGGAATATCATGGAATATGGACAAACAGCTTTGGATGAGATTTGTTTTGGATTTGTCTTTCAAAACTGGATATACCCCAACCATGGTAATTCATTCTAATGGAAAGTGATGATGTTTCTTTTTTTGGGGGGTACCATAGTCTTTGAGGAACTCATGCATAAGCCATGATTTGAAGCCTTTGAATCACTTTGATTCTGCGGAAATACTGATATTGGAATGAATCTATGTTTGCCTTCATATAGCACACCTGTACACATTTCACATAGTGTATTAACCTGTATTACCATTACTCTATATATGTATCTCTCTCTCTCTCTATATACACATACACAGTATATTGGATATATAGTATACATCACATTACATCGACCATGCACATATGATTTCATATGATAGATTTTTCCACTGCCAGGCTGGATTAGCATATCGGATCTCCCGCGGCGTTCCGCAACGAGGTTTGTTGCTGACCCTCGGGGTGGTCCGGTCGCCCTGAGGGCCCTGCACCATAGCGCAGTGTCAGTGAAATGTACCATCTTTTGATGGGTTGTAAAATGGTGAACTCCCCAAAAATAGGATGATTTTGGAGATTCATGGAGCACTATGATGCAATAGTGATATAAGTTTGGAAATTATGGGCCAATCGTTATAAAATCATCCCCAATTAGGGTTTATTATTGGGTGTTGGATGATTGAAAGCGATCGCCTACTCGTTGACGATTGAGGTTTGTTTACTTTACTTTATTGGGTTTACTGCGTTACTCCCTTTTTGATAGTGTCTTTGTTGTTCATATTAGCAGTGTTTTTTTTGACATTTTCTGGAATATACCACATCTGTTTCTTTTGTTGCTTCACATCAATGAGATATCCATCTATCCCCATCTTTGGACATCTCGACCCGCTGGTTTTGTTCAACATTTGCTTGATCGCTGGTATATCCCCAATCATATCCCATTTGCATCGCAATTACCCTCTGGTTATTTAACATAGCCATGGGAAATCACCATTTTTAATAGGTAAACCATCTATAAATGGGCTATTTCCCATGGCTATGTTAAATAACCAGAGGGTATATCCAATTAACATATCCCCAATGAAAATCATGACGTTCATATCATGGGGATTTTTCATGATTTTTCCATGGATTTTCTTCACTCAAAAAATGGGGGATTTTCCATGGACATTTTCCACGGCGCATCAGAGGTGACCGCTGTGAGGGAAGACATCACCGCGAACCTGCAGGCCGAAGCCGAAGAGGAGCGCTCCGCAGTAAGATTTTTTTTGGGTCCGAAAAAATGGATGATGCGGGCATTGGCTCATATATGCTCACACACACATATATATATAATTATAATTACATATACATATATATACATACACAGTGTGTGTGTGTTTGAAAAACCCATAGATTCTGTTTTTGTATTCTTAAGATTGCTATTGTTTTTCGATCTTTTGATAGCAAAATGATGTAACATAGTGAGATTTGCACATGAATTTTCAGGAGGGTCATCCCCAAACCAACCCTGATTGATGACCAATTTGGAATGGTTAAAAAACATGATTATATAGTGTACACTTTCCAAAGATATCCCAATATCACTCCATAGTCCACAATTATCCCATTTCTTTGGGGCTCAGAGGCGCATGTACCAATGGAATCCAATGGACATGTCTGACGCAGCGTGCTGAGCGCAGCGTTTTCTGAGGAGATGGAAATGAAACTCGTCCCAGCGAAGATCAGCAAGGCTCGGAGTGGGGCCGTTGGGAAATCCCCATGGTGATTTGAGCCAAAATCAGCGAAGGAAATGGGGGATGTTTTCATTGCCATGGCTTAGAGGCGCCTAGCCATTTTTCGGAGTTTCATGCGATGGGTTCAAAAGTCGAGATCGAAGAAGCACGCATCTTTAAAAGATGCTTTTGTGCATTAAAGTGGAAGGTACATAAACAATCCTCGTTTGGTTCTCCAATGGCATGAAACATTACCACCAAACATGGGACAGTTTCTGTGGTCGTCGCTCTTCACATGCTTCCTAACCCAGTATGCTCCATGGTCCATGGTGCTGGAATATTTATCAGCATTTTTACCTCAAAAATCACCCAATTTGGGAGGTGCAAAAAAACCATACGTGGAGCATCTGGGTAAGTTCAACATGGTCAGGAATTTTGATTGGGGTTGCCGGACTCAGTGAGGGTCTTAACCCGGTGATTCAACTCAGGTGACTGTTCAAACAACCACTGGGGTGATACTGGAAGGTACAAACATTGATTCTTGTGTTGGCTAAGGTCCCAACATGTCCCAACTGGTTTTGCAATCTAAATCTGATTGGTGGTTTCAAACATGATTTTTTTATTTTCCATAATATATCGGATAATCCTTCCCATTGACTTTCATATTTTTCAGAGGGGTAGGTATACCACCAACCAGCAATTCTCTTGGCACTTACTGTAGTGTTGATGATACTTTGCCATGCTCTTAGACATCCCTAGGAGGGAATCACAGGAAAGCTATAGGATATGTCCTGTATGTTTTACTAATCTTGGTGATATTTCGTTCTTTACCGCTGTTGATCTTGGTCAAGATTCCTAGCACACACTCCGATCTTCAGTTTTTTTTGTCCGCAGAAAGATGAGTATACACCACCTATCTTCCACTTATTTTATGAACAAAAAGCCGTCAACACTTTTCCCACAAAATCAACCAGTCACAGAAGTAAGTTCTCAGCTATACATGATATTCAACATACTTCCAGAAAATCAACATTAACCTATCGATATAACCGTACAATAAACCACAGGATCCGGCTCACCATCAAATCCCATAGAATCCCATAGAATCCCATGAAATCCCATGAAATCCCATTCAACTTCCATTGATCCCATGAATTTCCCCGTCGCCCATTCAACTCGGCCCTCCGCGAGGCCATCCGCAAATCCATGCGCCTGACGTCGGAGGCCATGAAGGTGGCAGAAGCGTTGGGGCAGCCCAGCGATGAGAACTTTTTGGACACCTCCATAGTTTATATGAATATTAGTGAAATATCTAATATACAACTGTATTAATTGATCCCATATAGTATATACAACTACGTAGATATAACTGTATTGGATATATATATATATATGTAATAATACTAATAATAGTAATAGTTTCATAGTTTAATTATTTACTATGTATATAATGTGACAATGGTAATAGTTTAATAGTATATTTTTGTTTTTTTACAACTGTATGGGATATATATATATACATTATAACTGTATGGGAAATATATGACAGGATACAGTGAAATATCCACTTTTTGGAATATTATGTATATGTATATATATATATATATGTATAATAATACTAATACTCATGAAAATAGATGATACTAGTAATAATTTAATAGTAATGACAATGATAACAGTAATAATACAACTGTATATATGTATATATATAACTGGATACTAGTGAACTATCTAATGGGATTTATTGATAATATTGATGGGATAATCTAATATTAAAATATTTAGTTCTTTGGATATTGACAATACTATGAATAATGTGGGTAACACAATGCCATCAACCAGCCATGACTGTGAATGGTTTATAACACCTATAAAAATAATGGTGATTTGGGGTATGGTTTTTATAATGTTTTGCCAACATTATATGTATACATACCATATCATATATATATATATATATGTATAACAATACTCATAGTGACAATAATAGATGATACCTGTTTAGTGGTAATGACAATGATAATGATAATAGTACGATATATGTATATTGTATCTCTATTGTATGGCCATATTGTATATCTATTGTATAGCTACATTGTATCTCTATCATACATCTATTATAATACATCCATGCATTCTCCATGAAAAATATCCATGCATTCCCATTCACTTACAGTTCTATAGATAGGTTGACCAAATGAACATCTCAATGAGTCACTTTTTGGTCAATGCTTTGGTACTGACCTGGTGGGTGAAGCCGAAGGAAATACCTGGAAGTTTACTCCGAGAAATTTTGAGTGATTTCAAACAACATAAAACTCAAACAATAATGGTTTACATCCTATAAAAATGGTGACTAGGGGATGGTTTTTAATTGTAAGATTCTCTTCAAATCAAAAGGCTAACTGAAAGCAATCACATGGCTGAGTCAAGACCTCTATATTTGGGGAGATGACGATCCATACAACATATTTCAGTTTGTGACTTGATTATGATTTGCCCTCCAGTAATCAAACATGGCAATGGACATTTCATCCTTTAGTTCGATGATTTTCCCATTCAAACCTTTATCTGCAAGGGATTTCCCACTGCCAGGTTTGATTGCCTACTTAGATAATTCATGGAGGTGTTCACATCACAGCAATTGATGTGCTGAAAAACCAGGCCACCAAAACGCGACCTTCGCGACCGCGAGCTTCAGGTCGAAGGCGAACGCCACTCAGATGGCTGAGAAAGCGGAGAAGAAAGCCTCCGAAGCAGAACAGGACCATAGAAACCATGGTGGAAGCCACGCCCAAACGCCGGTGGATGGGAGGATTTTTGCGAGTTCACAATTTGTCCGTTAAAATCAACCACTTAGAGTTGTTGTCATTGGTTTCCCATGAGAGTGTTTGTGTAAGCCTCTTGAACGATGCTTATGATGGCGAACTTGATCATCTCGAGCTTGCACAAAGGTGGGTCATGTTTTGACGTTTGTGTGTATATATATATACACATACATACATATATAGATGAATTTAGATTGAACAAGCGGGGTTCGGACCTGAACTTGTGGTGCTGGGCTTTGCGCAAAATCATTCCTGAACATTTATGTAGCCTTGAAAGATGGGTTTAGATGTTCTTATGTGGCCATCTTAACACAAACTCGTCGGTTCGGTTTTGGGCATAGCCCCTTCAGTCGTTGGTTGACCCACAGCCGTGCAGTCTATTGGCACATGTTTCGTTGCTCGCATCACCATTAAAAAGCCTTTGACTCTTGATCCTCCCATTGAGGGGCCCCCACGTTCACAAGGAGCTCCAGAAGGCCAACAAGATGAAGGACCGGGTGTCTGCAACGGGCTTGCCACCTTTAGCAATCCCCAAAAAGATAGAACAGTCAGATCCGAGTCTGGAGTTGTGGTAGATGACTTTCCCGTACTTTCCCAGACTGGGATGGTTCCAATTTGTGGGGACTCTATCTGGCTGGGCAAATGGCCTGGAAGTAGCGGTCGGTTTCAAAAAAGCACGTTTTTTTCTCTTTTGAACATGTACACATATGTATAAATATACATATTTTTTTTTTCCCTCTGGCACATAGTAACTCGAGAGTTGCGGCCTGTGCATCTAAATTCATGTCGCCTCTCGCTCATCCCGCATAGTCTGGACCAATGTATGTATCAATGTATGTATGTATGTATGTAATGTAATGTAATGTAATGTAATGTAATGTAATGTAATGTAATGTAATGTAATGTAATGTAATGTAATGTAATGTAATGTAATGTATGTATGTATGTATGTATGTAATGTAATGTATGTAATGTATGTATGTATGTATGTATGTATGTATGTAATGTATGTATGTATGTAATGTAATGTAATGTAATGTAATGTAATGTAATGTAATGTAATGTAATGTAATGTAATGTAATGTAATGTAATGTAATGTAATGTAATGTATGTATGTATGTATGTA
>Ga0126342_10012217_pt1 | contig 15325 bp, 10 predicted proteins | sample Cyp1metagenome_FD_92528 | JGI IMG/M metagenome (GOLD analysis project Ga0126342, IMG submission 92528) | Coral microbial communities from Lord Howe Island, Old Settlement Bay, Australia - Cyphastrea 1 metagenome | ecosystem: Host-associated > Invertebrates > Cnidaria > Coral ...
CTAGCGTCTAGATTAGATCAGCTAGGCAGCTAGAGCGTCTTCCATGACAGCTGCACGCCTTTTACTTACCGCCAATAGCCGGTCGGTGTGGTGTCTACAGGAGTACTCTAAATCTCTCTTGAGGCTTGACAGCGTATGTAAAGTGTGCTCAATATTCATGCTATGTCCACATAGGATCCAGCCCAAAACAAAAACAGTGGCTAAGTACTGTGGCTCCTTGGAATCTCGGTAGCACTCCCTTTTCTTGACCTCACTGACAAACTGGGGTTCGAAAGTTTTAATTTTGTCGCTTGAAGTTAGGTCCATCAACCATCCATTCCCATCAGCCATCCATTCGTTCTCACGGATTTTGCAAATCATGCCTCACATTTGTTCAGGTCACCTCTCTCTAATCTCTCCATATGTTTTGATGATCTGTGCATTTCGATCATAACTTTAATAAGTGCGTTTTGTTTTTTGAAAACATTCAGCGGATAACTCACCAAAGACTATTTGTCTCAACACATCATAAAGACCAGTGGGGCATGGCAGAAAGATATATGTTAAAACTTTTCAAATTTGGCAATGACGCGCATCCAATGCAACAGATGTTATGCATTCATTTTTTCGAGCGGCTTGGCCCCCCAAAAAATATTTTCTGGTCATATGGAAGGGGGGGTCAAGGCAAGGCATTTTATAGTTTACAGCCTTTCAGCTGCCCATTTCTGGTCCGCCCACTGGTCACAGCGTGTCATTTTATAGCCAGTTACAATTTTCCTATGAGTTTTCAAAACCTATCCACCTACCCCCTCAGTGACCCCAATTCCTGGCTAGAAAATCACCTGCAAGACTCCCCCCCCCGAAAAGGAACCAAGATCTCATATATATATATATATTATATCATATGATGATTGTATTTATGCAGGACATTTAAGGACCGAGCCATAGGGTGTCCAAAGTGCAAGTTCCCCGACCTTGGAACCTAGGCTGAACTCCAATTCTACCGCTCTTGGCAAGCAGCCAAACAGCTTCAGTTTAACCAACTAGCAAATAGCCCCCGTTCACGTAGAAATAGGGTGGGCTGTGAATGTAAGTTTCCATCCGAAGTACTGAAAGGGCACCAAGACTTTTGACAGAATCATCTTGGCCAACAGCTTTACATCAATATGGATCCACTTCAAACAAATCCAGCCCAATTCCTAGGAGTCTTAGGCATCTCAACTTCCCCCTTCTCCCATCCCCGACTCCAAGGTGTCTGCCTTAGCCCTGGGTGCCGGCCTCGCTCCGGGCGCCGCCCAAGCCCTGGACACCTTCGATGCGCAGCAACTGGAGGTAGGGAGCAGCGTTAGCGTCGCAGCGACTGTGGAGGCCTTGATGCTGGGCATCGTGCTGGGAACGGTGCCCATTACGGTGCCCTGGGCTTCGAGGAAAGGATTTTTTCGGGGAGTTATTTGTTTTTCCCACTGGTAAACCCAGCATGACCGGGGATTTTTTTAAGGGTCGGTGTGGTGTTTTCTCTAAAAAATAAACAACATGGGGTCTCTTCAGAGCCTAAGGTGCTGGGACTCTTTGTTTCCGCCTGGCTGCAATTCAAGAAGGGGCCCACCCTGGGCATTTGAGGCTGGGATGGGAATGAATGGGAGGGCAAGGAGCTTGAGGAAAAGCGCTTGAGCCTGTGAAGTTGAAGAGTGCCAGAGAGAGTGTTTCTTCAACATTTGGGTTGGGGCCATATTGTTTATCGAGTCCGTGCAAGGCTCGGTTTTCTGTGAAAACACCTAAAGGATGAAGGTGCATTGGAAGAAACATGGGCACCCCATTTTAGCGTATGTTTACCTCATGTCTTGTAGAAACACGCGCGCTTGGAAGATCCATGGGGCATTCCCGGGGCGAAACGGCAAGGTGTCAACGCAGCTGAAATTTTCCTGGGTGCTCGGCACGCAGCACGTCAGTGGTGTGTCCTCTCCAGGACATGAGACTCCCAAGCGCGTCACGTGGCGTGGGGAAAAAAATGGGCGCTCCAAAGGTGAGGCATCCAGGATTCCAGTTCAAAGATGTGGTAAACGGATCAGATGATCAGGTCATCCGGTTGATGTTCATTGAAATTTACCTTGTAAGAATCACTCTTCTCTGAAGTGGAAGATCTGTGAGCTTTTGACCAAAACATGTTCATATTTGTTCATGATCGTTCATCATAATTTCAATATCCGCCCCATGATGCCCCGTGGTTCCTGAGGTACACAGCACGTGGCTAATTTGCTTTGGTCATTCGCGGCGGGGTCCTTGGGACAGCAGATCTCAAAATCACTAGGTACCAGATGCTGGGAAACCCTGGATGGGCAGTATGTAATATTTTTTGCCATAAACGGGGACATCTAACTAGCCATGCAAAAGAGGTATCTCAGAGACTAGCCAGAAAAATTCTTTGTTTTACTATTTTCCCACTTACAAATCAATTATAATCATCTCAAACAAACATCCACATAGGATGTCTTATCCTCCCGCTAAGACCAGTGCCATAGTGCCATCTTTCCGGAGGTGGCGCAGCAGCGCCCAGAGATGGTGTTCGGCTCAGATCCCAGCGTGATATCCATGAGTCAATGTCTGAGACACCCAAAACCTATATGAAACGTCATTTACATTCATGTACGAGTACCATGATTTATTAGGATCTGATGTGGGTATCATTTTTTGGGGTGGTTCTATATATCAATCCTCCAGGTTTCCCGTTGTTTCAGAGCTTTGTCGAGGTACACGGGCTCACCAGCAGAGCTATGGAGATGGCAAATGAGTTGGGATCCCCGGAGGGATCCCGGAGGGATCCCCGGAGGACGTAGATTGTAAATGTCCTGTATATTTCATTAAAATGTGATGTAATTATATACATGTAATTAAGGCATATATACATTACATGTTCATTTATATTATTACATTTACACTACATTAGATTCATTAGATCACATCACATTACATGGGTGGACCACCAGCTCGTCTTTAGCCTCAAGCTGAACTCAGCCACCTCCGGCTTGAGGATGATCTTCTTCTCTTTTCCAAAAGTATTTTGGTTGTTACCAGATTACCCTCCGATAATCCAACATGGCTGGCTGGGAAATCCACCAAAAATGTGACAGTTCATGGGACAATCATCTATAATTGATATAAATGGCGGCTTTCCCGCAAGCCATGTGACTGATTACCGGTATGTGTCAAGTAATGTTCCATATTACCCTCTGATAAACTAACATAGCTATTGAACATGGCCATTTATAGTTGATTTATACCCATTAAAAATGGTGATTTTCCATTGCTATGTTAGTTTACCAGAGGGTATTCATATAGTTTTTTTATTATCCCATTCATATCCCGCCTGGGCCCAGGTTTCGTTCACAGGAGCTGACAGGTCTTCTGTGGGCCTTTGCAGGTGGGCTGCCAGGTGGCTGGCAATAGGACATCCCCTAGAAATATGGATGTTTAAATGGGAACAACAACATATTTAAAAGATAGGTTTTGGAATGGCAATTTAAAAGATAGTTTCAATAGGTTCACTGTTCACTCGTGTTTTTGCAATCGTTTCATGGCGTTTCAATACATTACAAGTTGTTCAAAGAACCTTGTTAAAGACTTTCCCAGCACCAGGGAGGATGAAATCATTGGATGAAGTTGGGGTGCCAAAAATTGAAGTTTCCTAAGTCACAGTGGTAAGCCCTAAATCATCCATTTATAGTTGTTGATATTTTCCATGTAATTTTTACGATCCATAATTATTGGGGTACCCGAATTTATGAAAGCCCCCCATATCTTGATCCTGCATGTATGATGCATGATGTCTGTGATTATTTGTGTCTTGGGGATTCCACCGGACATTCCGCCTCAGGTGCTGGTTGGTCGGAAAGCGCTCTCATTGGCTGCCCTGGCCTGTTTGAGATCGGGATTGATTGTTGTGATCATGGTGGACTTGACCAACTTGACCCATTTTTTGTTTGCCCAATGATATGGTAGATATGTATCAGATACATGTCAACGTACATTCATTGTTACACCTGTATGATTTCCTTCGGAAAGCTCTGGCTTGGGATGGCTTGGGATGGGGCATGGTGTGCAACAACCGGGATACACTGATCCAACCAACCCATAAAGGTGAGCACACGATACTCCAAAAAGGGGTTATTCAGCACCAGCCACCAAGGGATTAACATCAATTAACCGTCTATGGCCGAGGACCATTGGCCAGATCTTCCACATTGAAGGCCTGGGTTGGATCACAGATCTGCCATGCCGTTCTTTGAAGGAAAGCGGAGGGGGCAGAGGCACCCCATGGACATTGCAAAAGCATGATGTCTTTGGGTGAACCTCCTTTACATCCAAAGTATATTTACAACAACCCCCAAAGGCTCGAACGGTAACATCCTATAGTCCTATAGCTTAATAGTGATGAAGCACACATGTTTCTATTTCTTGGGTTCCCATGTTTCATTTGTCTAAAGCCATGGGCTGACTGCGGAAAATCTCCACTTTCATGTTCCCATGAAGTTCCATCATGTTCCGACCATATCCATTCAAAATTACCAGATGATCAACGATCATTCTCCAAGTTCCACCATGTTCCATTGTAAATGTTCTTAAATGAATTTAAATGATATCACTGGCATCAATTTTTCCACCATCTTCCCCCGGCATTTTCCCTTAATCATCCACGCCTTTAAACCGCAGGGTTTGATTCCGTTCCAGGTCTTGGACTTTCGCGCGGATGAGCTCGCCACGGTGGCAGCTGCCTTGGCGAGGTGCCGAGGATGCAGCAAGGATGGAAAAGGGCCCCAGTTCGTTAGCTAAGCTGACTTATATATAACTAGGTCAAGTAGGGATAAGTAGGGCCTAGCAGATATAGCCTGGCTATAGTTATATATATATATATATATATATTATATATTATAAATGGGTAGGGGAGCCCCTTCCTGATGGAATTTCTGTGGAATCTCATGGATTTTGAGTGGAAAGGAATCGTTCGACTTCTATATGGCAGGGTCTATCTTTTTTTTGGGGGGAGGGTAATGGGATATATAGCAAAATTGATACAAGGTTGTTCAAGGTGATATAATGATGATACAAACGCCAACAATATCGGCTATATATCCAACAGTATGGACTTTTCACAAATTGGTGCCCGCAATCCTTAGCTAGGTTGGTTTGAAACTGGGCCAACGATTGGATTTACGGTAGATATATATATATATTTAGATAGATAGATAGATAGATAGATAGATATATATATATTTGTGTGTGTATGTGTGTGTGTGTAGTGAATTGGTTCAAAAACCAACTTTTAACTGGGGCTCATATACTTACTGGATTGACTTGGGACAAAAGGTTGACAGAAGATGATACAACCTCCAATAAGATCAAAGTAGTTTCCAGGCAATGATAATCATGCAATATGATATAAATTCATATGCAAGTAAAAATGATCTCGAGGACGTATGGGATTAAGGGACAATTGTTAGTTCTATGGGAATTACATGGATGTGTCTGAAAATGAGGAATTCCTCAACATGGCTATTTTGATAGGGAACATGATGATAAACCATTGAATTTTGAGGACCCTATTTTCAGACAAACCCAACATATCCATATATCCATATGCTAAATGATTTAATACACATGGTTTCAAAACTCTTGAGCGGTGTGGCAGGCTGAACCAGGATTCCAGCGGCCTCTACCGGAGCTGTTTGCAGCATGGAGACCCAGTTGCCTGACCTCGCTGTGAAGACCACCTTCAATGCTCTGTTCCCTGCACCGTTTGCTGCGTGAAGGTTCCGGAAATATGCACCATAAGAGCATATAAGAGCCCCCAACCATGGAAAACTCATGAAAAAACCCATGGAAAACCCATCGCTTCAAAGATCTTGCAGGTGATTTATTGTCTGAATGTAGGACCCAATTTATTGTGAGATCCAATTTTGAAATATACAGGAAATTGGGCATAATTTCACATGTTGTCCACGGAAAGCCATGGTGAGGCGCCTGGGTGCCGTTCCAGCAAGGTGGATTGCGTTGGGATACCCGGAGAGCGCTTGGGCTTGGGGCTACCAGCAGTGTTTCATGGTTAAAAAATGTTTAAAAAAACATGGGATTTGGGATTTCACCATCAATTATAGCAACCATAAATGGGATCTATTGGGGTTAAAAGCGGATTTCAGATTTGACATGGATTTAACCATGATTTATCGTGGTTTTATTGGGTTTTAAGTATGATACCGTTTGAGTAGATAGGAACCAGGTCATTAACAAAACAGTGCAACATTTACTAACAATACGAAAATACATATGACCTGGGAAAACTGCGAACATTTGATTGCGTGTTTCAAATATGTGGTGTTATTTTCATTCATACTTTGGATGTTTGGTTGAGATAACTACGACTTTTGTGAAAGCCATCAAACAGACAATAAGAGGATATAATGATATAATAGGGATAGAAAAGGAATCCAATTAATGGGATATACAGCCAACAATAGTGTTCAAAAAACCGTTGCTGGTTGCTGATTGTAGGGAGTTAAGAATCTACCTGGTTATTGTGGACTATTACTATTACACCGTTATAAACGCGAGACCTATGCAGCAACCAGTATAGTGGGATGGGATAGGGGTAGTGTTTGTTTGGCATCAATGTTTTTCTTTTTTTGTCCTCATCAGGTCTTTCTCATTTGATCAGGACAATTCTACGTGAGATTGTTGGTGTGGAACCCGATAAAATTCAAGCAAGGTTTGGTGACTTCAAAGAAATAGTGGAATTTGCACGTGCACGATATGATAAACGCAGACGTTCACTGTTACAAACTGTCCGGAGATTGCGGATTTAGATACATTCACACAAGATGATTGAAGACACTAATCGAAACCCACACATTGCCACAGAACAAAGAATACCCTCTGGTAAACCAACAAAACTATGGAAAATCACCATGTTTAATGGGTAAATCCACTGTTTCGACTGGGCCATTTTCAATAGCTATGTGGCTGTTTACCAGAGGGTATATCAAGGAAGGATCCAAGTCGAATCCCAGGGAAACCAGCTTGGGTTTCCCCAAATTCTTTCCTGGCGAGGTTGTCAGCAGATGAAGTGGCACGAGCCTTAGGTTGCTTGGGACATCTTGGGGCCCTGGGATCCCTGGAACAAGGATGGATTGTTCATTGGATTTCTGAAAGGGTCAAAAAGCTACAGGAAACACCGCATAGTTGTTATTAAAGATCCGTGGTTTCCTGATGTTTCCTGTTATTACAAACATTTTTAACCAACCCATTGAATTATCAGTATCGCAGATAGAAGATCAAGGTCCGAAACTCCGATTGACTGGCCATTGATCTTGGCAGAACCCAGTGTGAAAAGCGCTAAAAAAAGAGATAACCATGTTGACAGAGCAAGATATCGCAGAACACATTGGAAAACATGTTGTCAACGTTGATAGAATGACAAAGTGTAAACAAACCACAAGAAGGAATTGCAGTCCACAGAATTTATGGATGATAGTCGATATTTATTGGAATAAACGGGCCTTCTCCTTCAGAAGTTGGGTGCTGTTGCATCATGGATCCCAAAAAACTAATGAAACATGAAGCTGAAGATGGGGATTCGCTAAAACATCATCAAATCCAAAAGACCTCATGAAAATTACTGTATATCAATCTATGAATCTGTCAGAATTCTTCCAGCTACTTCCATGCCACAGTTGTTTGCGAAGCCGCACAGGTCGCCACACTGTGGGCCTTGGCCCGTGCAAAGAAACACCTCACGGTCGAGATGTGCGGGGTCCTGGAGAAACTTCACGAACAGAAGGGCAAGATGTGCTGAAGAAACCCAATTGATGTGTGGATTTAGGCAACCCAAGAATGTACCTATCATTATGGGAACGGTTTATAGCACCCATTTATAGTGATTTTGGGGATGCTTTACGGTTGGGTTTCCACATTAATTTTTGTATGAACACAGATTTCTTGAATGTTTCAGTGTTTGTTTCTAGAACATATGTTATACTGGCGGTTGTTTACTCCAAACAGCTTCGATTGCATTCATGCTCCACAGGACACTTTTCCTGTGATTGAAGGCAACATGCCAATCGATGGCGTGTCATGACGTACAGCTAAGCATTGCAATCATTTTATACCTTCTTTGCCATATGTTTTATGTGTAAGTTGTGTATAGTATAACTGGTTTCATGATATGGTTGTTTCCTAAGAAAAATGGGGGATCCCCAGTCGTCAGCTTTGTTCTTTTCAATACTTAGTCATGGTCGAGGCTCCGAGGCTCCAAGGCCTTGGCCGGCTTAGTTTCCGCAAGCTATGGACTATCATGGAACAGCTGGAACATATATGTGCATATTAATTATTATTAATCTAGTTTTGTACATACATATATCTATATATATATATATTTATACAGTAAATTATTGCACTATGTTCTAAAATGTTCCAATAGTATAACCTAGTAATCAAACATATACACATGCATAATGACAGTACTGTATATATGCCCGCAGTACTGATCAAATCAAATTGGAGGATCCCCAGATCCGTGGCTTTTCAACTACCCTCCCCAAAAGTGATCCCCCAGAATAGATTGGTTATAAGCCCTTTGTAGTGCTTTTAGAGTTGCCCTCAAGAGAATGATAAATCATTATATTGTTACTATATATGTTCTAATGCCAACTGTTCCTTGAAATTCACCCTACTAGATCTAATAGTAGATGAGGGCATATTATCGTAGGGCGCGGTCGATCAGAATATATTTTTAATAGACCATTGATAAATTCACCATGTTTTTGTTTTGCAAATATATAGATAGTTAATAAACACATATAATTGCATGTATATGTATGTGTGTGTAGTTGTTGTGGGGGTCGCTTGACTGGAGATGCGGTTGAATTGTCATGATTCCGCCATCCTAGGTCAAGCATTGAGACCAACATAATCGAAGCGGCAGCTGCGGCGTGTGTCGCCACGGCAGACCGCTTCACAGCAGGCGCACCTTCATTGTAAAAAGATGGAGGCACCCAGCCGTAAAATGGTGATTGAACCAACAATGTTTTCCATCCTTTGGATTTAGCCAACACATATTAGGTTTGGTTCATTTATAGACTATTTATGTTTTGCCATAGCTACGTTAAATTAACAGAGGGTGGACGGAGATGTTTGTTTCATCCATTGCCGGGATAGATTGCCAGAGGGTAATGCGTACATTGTTTCCTACGCTCCACCTGTATGCGAACATTTGGGACGTTTTTGTTGAAGTCTTATTGTTGCCAACTACTCCATGGAGCACTGGGGATTGACATTGCGATGTGTAAATACAAGGTGGTGCCCCATAGTTAGCTAAGTTGACGCACATAACTTGGTTAAGTTGGGTTTATGGGAAATATATCACTATTGTTTTCATGGGGTTTATAAGCCAACTTATGGAGGAGCACCACCTTGTAGGTCTAAAGACACGTTTTTTCACCAGGCACACAGGACGGGTTCTCCTCAGGGCAAATCTCCAGCGTTCTCGCAGCATTGACCCGGCTGGTTGAGTCCTCAGAGTTCGCGGTCAAGGCGAATGGGATAGCTTGCCCAACTACCCTCTGGTAAAACTAACATAACTATGGAAATGGAGAAACAACATCACCATTTGCTGTAGGTAAATCAGGCAATTTTCAATAGCTATGTTAGTTTACCAGAGGGTAACATGATATGGAAATCAACGAAACCATCCACCACTGATGTGGGAAGTTCCGAACAATTCGTTCGGAGATGGGATTGAAAGGTGGGGATCAAGATTCGGCACCTTGGTTTGAGGGTTGAACATGTTAAAAGATGTTAAGAGCACCAACTCATGAGCTTGATGCTAACTGAGTATTTCATGTTTTCAGCTTGGCTCGGCAGTTTTAGGTTTCCAAAGGGACTCAGTGATCTCAGTGGTAGTGATGGCGGCGCCCAAAATCACATTGACTTACTTCAACATTGAGGCTGCAGCCGAGAAGGTCCGTTTGGCTTTGGTGATGACCGGGACCCCTTTCGAAGACAAGCGTGTCTGATTCGGGGTTGGATTTGCTTTGTTTTAAACTGTTTTAACTGTTCATCCTGATTTGGGAAGACGAACCTGCAGTTGACGCTAAAGAAATGTTTATCCTCCCCAAGACCATGGCGTTGTTTATCTTTTTTACAATTGAATATCCACCATTTGGATCCATTTAGATTTGGGGAATCTGTAGGGACCAAGGAGTAGAAATCCAAGCAGCCCAGGCATCAATTTCGAGGAGTGGGGTGCTTTGAAACCCACCACGCCCTATGGTCAGCTGCCCCTGATGACTGTGACGAATGCAGATGGCTCCACCAAGACCTTCGCACAGAGTGTGGCGATGATGCGATGGGTGGCGCGAAAGTTTGATGCCACCAACACGTCGCTTGCCTTGAACTGGGCCTCCACTATGGCCCAGGTCCTGCTACTTAGAAATCTTAGAAGTTACCCTCTGGTAAACTAACATAACTATGGAAAATCACCATTTTTAATGGGAAAACTCACTATAAATAGCCATTTTCAATAGCTATGTTAGTTTACCAGAGGGTACAAGAGGCAGCTGCTAAATCATGCCACTCCCACCATTAGTATAGAAGGGAGTGAGCCAACAAAAGAGTTTCAGTATCACGGTAAATGGAGCGCATGGTAATAGACTAGCCACCGCAACTTCCCAAGTTGTCATGTGGTTTTGGAACAATCCCCCGACTGGGGTGATACATGGGACTCTGAGTATCTACCCAGGATCCCCATTTTTTCGGGGTGTACAGGATATACTGCACGCATCTGCACGCTCACTAGCCTTTATCCAATGGTGTTGTTTTGTCAAAGATGAAATAAGACAAATATATAGCTTGAAGATGCTTGAAGCATATAATAGATATATATGTATAGGGATAGATTGCTAGATCCGGTAGATCTCCCCTATCCCTGTTGGAGCCTTTAAAGGTGCCCGGTTCCGCGTCCGAGGCTGTACCCTGCCGACCCTGACATCATGCTGGAGATTGAGGAGATCATTGGCCTGTCAGATGATATGGCGAAAGCCTGGCAGCCGGCGTTGTACATGGGCCTCCTGGCCGGTCAGCAACAAACTTCACAAACTTCTCCGCAGTGGGGTTTTTGTTTCATGGGGATATGTTTCATGGGGATTTCATGGGGATTTCATGGGGATATATCACCAACCATTTGAACATGGATAACATGGGCCATTTCACAATTTATTTTATGTTAAGCCGTAAGAATGGAGATGGAAGCACCAAAAACCTGGGATTTAAGGAAGAGAAATGCCCTTTTCCCACTGCTATTTTGGAGATATCGTGGTTTAATGGGGATATAATGGATGTTTAAAGGGGACATACTTGTGGATAATCTTGGATATAGAACCGAATATAATCAACTATACGACTATAAATGTACTAAAATCGCCCTAATTGGTTGGTTAATTGAAGGTTCCCTCCATTCGACTACCAATAGGTAGACAAGGACAATCATGTACCAAACTGGTCGCTTTATTTTCCTAAAAGGACAACTTATTCTATCAAATTCTATCAACAAGAATGGTGGCACAGTGGAATATAGTGGGGATGTCCTGGGAGGAGTATCTGAATGCTGTTCATCTCTTGTTGATTGAATAGCCATTAGTACAATCTCTACATATGTACTTAGGAGCCATGAATCAAAAACATTCTGAGATAATTTGGAAATAGGGTAGCTACGGTAGCACCAACTATTCATATCCATTTATGTGGATGAAATGGGGATAGTATGGCCGCATTTACTAGGCTTTGGGAGCAAAAACCAAGAATTTCAATAGAATGGATTTTGTGTTTTGCTTACATCAGGTGATTTTCTGTTGATTTTCCACCCGGATAATCCACCCGTCAAACGCCGTCCTTGTGAAAAAAGATGAACACAGAGCCCTCTCCAAGGCATGGGGCGCCACACCTCCTATGGGCATCCTGCTGAGTGGTCTAAGAAGGCGGAGTGTGTGAAGAAGCTCAGAGAGGACTTTGTTCAGGACGTACGAAGTGTTGTGGTTCAAAGGGTTCACCTGATTGTTTCTTGAAGTTGTGGATTCAGCCAACAAAAACATGGAGATTTTACGATGCAGTGTCATGCAACCATATTCAACCAAGAACGACTAAGATGTGCACGAAGTTGGCTTATCACTCCAATAACTAGGGTTTGTGTAAATATACTGAACATATATATATATAATATAATATATATATATATATAATATCAATATGTCGAACTAGCTAGTGGGGGTGACAAACCAATCTACTAACTAACTCGGGGGCACCACCCTGAACATTTGAGGAGATGGAGGTATGACATAAGCTTCCCCATTGAATCTTCAAGAACTATTATGTTCAGCTATGTTCAGAAACAAATCGGTGTTTCATGGACGTTGGGACGTTCAAAATTGGAAACGCATGAGAGACCAGTGATGAATATACTGTATATATAGCTATAATATTATGCAATGCTGGATGTAGTTTTACAACGCTTTATAGATGTTTGTGAATGAATTTATATATTATGACAATCTGTTTGTGGGTTTGTCCAGAGACAGAGGGTTTGACTGCAATTGTTGGCCCCAAACAAGTGGGAAAGAATGAAAGAATAGGTTTTAAACAATGGTTTTTTTGGGCTGACCCTATTTTGCAACAACCCTATTTTTTGGGTGACCAGTTTTTTTGGTTTTAACCAATGATGATCCCAATTGACCCCACTTCGTAAACTTGTTGCACCGGAGGAGTCCCTGCCCAAATTTATGGAGTTCTTCACGAGGAAATTGCAGGCGACTGGGGCGTTCTTTTGTGGAGACAAACCCACCATTGCTGACCTGCAAATCTTGGCTCAACTGCGCTATTTTACCAAGGGCGTGGCTGATCATGTGCCGGCAGATTCCTGGAGGTGAATTGATGATGTTGTTTCATCAATTCCCAATGATACCAGAAACGGGAAATCTACTGGGAATATGCTCTATTCTTAATGCCCAAAACCGCAAGATCCAAGGATTGCTTGTCGCCATTTCCTGTTATCATGGATTGGATGAAGAAGATGTACCAAATCCCGCAGATCAAAGCTTGGTACAAGCTGGGGGATGGAGGCTATTGAGGCGGCTTCACCCAACAAGATCGACTAGTCAAGTCGAAAAACACCCGCAGCCGCGTGGCTGTATGACGAGACGACGAAGTATCTGTGGGGTGCCAAAATTCAACCCCAAATTGTTTTGCTCTCACAGACCCGCCGGAACATCTGTGAAAACCCCGTCGCGGAAAGTCGGTCACTGGGTCGCTTGCGCAAAGTGTCTTCAGCCGTGGTTTCAGGGAGGAAACCTCTTGTTTTGGTCTTTGATGAGGTTCGCTTTGATCTACTGTCACTACATATATTTTTGCATTGACATTATATGACTAACTGATAGTGATAGTGCAATTGCATGCCTTCATATCCCCAATAGATTTTCTTTTGTGAAACTCATTGATGGAAAACGTGACTAGGGAAGCCTGGGAAGGGTAATGTAGTAACTTAACTTTTTGTCATAAATGGGAATATTTCCTTAGACCCAACACCTAAAACTCATCAAAAGAGTCATTGCAGCATATCGAAGTTTCAACTTAATAGTTGTTCCAACCCATGTAAATGATAGCCACACTTGGAAGTGCAGTGCCAGTTTATCAGTGGATATCTGAATCTAATCCATTCTAATCCTAGTTCAGTTTGGGTATGTTGGGGTTATATCATGTTTGTATCCCAACTTATCTAACCCTAGTTTAGTTGGGCTTATATCATGTTATATCCAAACATTTTTGGGGGTCAAAATACCATGGGTATCATGTGATATCCATCAGAGTTTCACACCTCATCGCAACACCAGGTTCCAGTTCCTCGAGACCACCTGGCCACCTGGACATGGATGTTTAGGGCAAAAAAAACGTGGACATCAACGTGGATCCCATGGAAAATCCCATCATAAATCATATACCCTTTGGTAATGACTAACATAGCTATTGAACATGGCAATTTTTAGTGGATTTTCCCATTAAACATGGTGATTTTCAATAGCTATGTTAAATTACCAGAGGGTAGATATGAAGGTTTACGAATCGCTGGAAACATCATCGAAGTAAATGGTGGATATTCCTGCAAGCCACGGTTGATTACAGGAGAGTATAGTATACAACGATGCCTTATTTCAGCTTGGGCGAGTTGTCACTAGTCAGCCTGGAAACATGTAGAAATGATATGAAATAATATAAACAATAACGTGTACAATTAATCACATGTCATCACAACATTTGAGCCCTCAAATGCATCTAAATGCACAATTAAGACAGCATAAATGTTATTATTAAACAATGTTTATGCATAATCACATGCCATTTAACGTACATTAAAGTCCCAAAATTCTGCTCGTTCAGCTAACTCGTCCGCCCAAACCACGGCCCTCGTCTTCGAGGTCCTACAGCTTCTCCAGAAGTTAGCAGCCCAGACTCTCTTTAGTGCTTAGAGGCTTAGAGCTGTTGGAGGAGTCCTTGCAGATACATACATAATCATACATACAATTGCATATATATATATGTGGTCTCATGTTCCATGTTCCTACCCCCCCCCCAATGGTATGGTTCCCCAGGTAGCTCTCCCTTCCCTTCTATTTGCAAGCTATTGGCAGCATTTCTGGGGTCCAGCCTCTGATCGCTAGGAATTTGCAGCATTTGTGACTACCAGCCTCGCATTTAATGACTACATGCTACCTTTTAGACGACCTACGTAGCACACATACTCCCTCAAAGTACCTACGTGCTACCTATAGTCATATATACATGTGCTATGTATCTACTTCCTATTTACTACATAAATGTGTTGTTATAAATGTATTTACATATGCATATACATACATATATATATATATATATATATATATATACACATATGTATTTATATTTATATACATTTGCATACATATATTTATTTATTTACATATGCATATATATATATGCACAATTATATGTATATATCTCTACATATATATATTTACCTTTTTTATACAAACATATATATTATATATATACTTATATACATATATATATGAAAACAAATATATCTCCATATATTTATTTACATGTGTATAATTTGTGTATATATATATATATACACATATATATATATATATATATATATATATATATATATATATATATATTTATATATGCGCGCATATATATACATATATATATATATATATATACACACACACAAACACCCCCCCCCCACCCTACGGGGGGAGGGGGAGAGAAC
>Ga0126342_10012218_pt1:5000-15324 | contig 15324 bp, 11 predicted proteins | sample Cyp1metagenome_FD_92528 | JGI IMG/M metagenome (GOLD analysis project Ga0126342, IMG submission 92528) | Coral microbial communities from Lord Howe Island, Old Settlement Bay, Australia - Cyphastrea 1 metagenome | ecosystem: Host-associated > Invertebrates > Cnidaria > Coral ...
TAATATATTATAGTAACAATTATGATCATCATATTGTGTGATATAAGATTAACAATCCGAGATTTGGCCATGGGAAAATTGTGGGAGTTCACATGATTTCACCAGTGTTTTGGGGTACCCTATTTTCTGAGAAGCCTGGATTGATGTTGGGGGATCAATAAAAGAAACTTACTCTCTGGTAAACTAACATACTGTAGCTATTGAAAATGGTGATTTATAGTGGATTTACCCATTGAAAATGGTGATTCTCCATAGTTATGTTAGTTTACCAGAGGGTATGTTTCATAAGTCATAAGGATTCATAAGAATTCATAAGGGATATTGACAGGGTCCCCAAGACTGACCGCGGAAATCATGGACTTGGTGACTTGATTGAGTCTAAACTAATAGGCTGACCTCAAATCACTCCGATTGATTTTGGGAGACGGTGGTTACTGTGGGATATCTAGAAACCCAGCAAGCCAGCAAGGACCTCATGGTGTCGATCCATGAATTTTGCACCTGGATTCATGACGAATCCCTCAAGAAGTCACCAGCAGATTGCCAAAGTGCAGAAGATCATTGTAGATCCTTCAGATCATCTCATTTCTGCCCCTTTCTGGTTCAAAAAAAATAGTATGGTTCAAGAAAGCTTCAACTTTGATAGACCAGATTTTTGTCTTCGTATCCACCTTTCCATCAGAGCAGCCCCCAGGTTACGATCAGCTGGAAGGCATTCGCCGTTCGCGTCCCGCTTTTCACCACAACTTGCTACGGGCCCTGCTGCTACAACTGGCAGATGCCTGCGGCTGCTTCTTCCGTGGCTGCCCCGTGCCTTGGGTACTGACAGGGAAGCACTTGGGATGAGGTCATAACTAGTTGCATGATGTTTCAGTAATCTCTGAGTGGCCTGGGTGATGTTTGTCATATGTTGTAAGTACGTTAATATACGTATATATATATATTGTGTGTGCCTCACTGCACGGCATCGTTGACCATGGCACTTCATCCACATGTTCCATCGTGTTCCTGAGTGTTGTTGTCCTCCAAATTAGCAGCAGCTGTGTGCACTTTCTGTTGGACCCTCCGTTGGATGGTCAAAGCAATGGCTTTCTACGCCTCTTTTTTCAAGTTGAAATCAACCAGCAGCTATACTTGGGTTGCTGGTAATACTGACAAATATGAACCACGTTTTATTCTTATATGGTAGTGTATATAGTGTGTATATATATATATATATGTACAGTAGTTATATATATATATATAGAGTTATATATATATGTATATTATACTGTGTTATATAATACACTTATAGAATATTGCAATATACATATATATATATATACATATGATCATTTCATCGCTATCCCCATGAGTATCTCAGCCCGATCCCATCTGAGGTGTCCAACCGGCCCAAGTGGAGCCTGGGAGAATTTTCCGAGCCCAGGATCTTGGACTTCCTGCTGAAACTGCGGGAGGAGGGCCGCTTGTTGGCCAATGCGGACTACAACTGCTGCTGGGTGGCGTTTTCATCACTGGTATACCCTCTGGTAATTTAACATAGCTATGGAAAATCCACCCATTTTTAATGGGAAAATCCACGAAATAAATTGCCATTTTCAATAGCTATGTTAAATTACCAGAGGGTATATCACTGGTTAATGGTTGATAAATGATCATTTTACTGGTTAATGGTTGATCAGTGGCAATCAAATGGCTATTTTTCCGGGGTGCAAATGGGTGCAAGTGATACGTTTTTTGGGGGATGCATGTTCTTTGGTAGAAGCTTCTGGACTCGGCTCCCCCAGGTTTGTTGACATTGGCATGCCGCTTGCGCATCACCCAATGGCAAGCCCGAAGCAACGTCATTTCAAAAGGAGAGGCGTTGAGCACCTTGGCAAAGTGAGCTGATGAATGCCTTTCCCGAAGACTATTACTAACAGTATAACAGTATGTCAATGCAGATGCATGTTGAATTGAATTTGTGTGGCAAATCACAGTATGCATGCATGTGTAAATTTTAAGTTGGGCTGAAGGAGCATCATTGTTTTTTGTGTCGTCATCCTCATTACCATCCTGATTCTCATCCTCATCACAACTATGGAGCTCAGACTTGGTCCACTAAGCCATCCCGTCTAGATCTTACTTTGCGCATTTGGCCAGATGGTACCAGGCATATCCAACCCCTCAAGTTCAAAACCTGCAGTGGGCTCTTAAGCTATCCTAAACTCTGTTTTTTGCTGCAAAAAAAACAACTAAACTCAAGTAAATATCCCTGAAACTTTGTCCAGGGCCTTGAGGGTCAGATTCTCCCTGGGATTTGGAGTCGAGGTGGAGCTTTGATCCTCTTCGAGGGGAAGATGACGGGCTTCCGGGATGCGGGTGGATCGCCTTCAGTATTCTTCAATCCTGGAGATTGCATTGGGCTGGAGCACCTCGGTAGAATTCAGTAGAAACTCTATGGTGCTGGAGTCCTAGAGTGGAAGATGGGAGATTCCGACATTGTCGACATGCATCATCCCGCGTTTTTGTTGGGGGTTTGAGTTTTGTGATGATTTCCAAATTATCCCATCCAGACTTTTGGACCAATATAAGCACACCAACAACATGCAAAAGTCATCCTCAAACCATTTTCTTGGATACGTTCGGGCAGTGTGAGTAGATGAGTAGTAAAGATAGTATACCCACATCCAGATGTTTGGATATTTCAGCAGCAAACATTATCCCCGGAGCTGTTTGGTAAGTTATTTTGTTCGACTTTTACTTCATCCATTATCCATCAATCCAGAAAATTTGAGGATCCAATGTGGGCACTTTTTTGTTGAAACAAAAGCACCATATAATGATGGTGGTTATGAAGGATAACTGTCCCAAGATGACCTTGGTGCAGGTCGGAGCATGATGTTAAAATTCATCCAGATATGTCAAATAAAACCAACACTGCCTATCCTGGTAGTTTTGGATGAACTGTGACATGTTTTTGCGTTTTTCTCCGGTTAAGCCATCCAGTTTCAACATCAACCAGCGTGATCCAAACAAATCCAAATTTCATCAACAATGCAGTGAAACAGTGAAACCATCCAACTTGAATTTCCTCCAAACTGTGCTCCAAAAGTCAAACGTGTTGAATCATCCAATATGTTCAAGATCATCCAACTTCTTTGGTCCCAGCACCCCGGTTTGTGTGAACATTGTATACCCCTAAACCCTAAATCCATTCATTGACCATCATCATTGTCCAATCAAAATTGCCCGTTTTCAGAAACCTGAATCACCACATATTTTTACAGATTTTCGGCCAGCATACCTGGCATACCTGCTCGGTTTGTAGAGCGAGGCATCGCAGTCTCTGAAACTTGCTGTGCACCTCAGGTGCTAGACCCGCATGCTGACCCTTTGTGCTGCAAGTCGTAGACTCTTGAGCGCTCCTGCATCTCTCACGCAGGGAGACGCCAAATTGTTGGCCAACCAAATCTCGACCTCATTCAACGCTCGAGCATCCCAGGGCAGAGAAATTGACGGTAGATAGGCTTGAACCACCTCAGACTTGGGTCTGCACTGCTCCATAGCCGCCATGATGCCAGTTTCACGGATCAAAGCTTTCAGGCATTGTTGAAACCAGCGGACACGTTGACGGAAGGGAAACACTTGTGCAGCTAAGTATAAGGTCTGGTGTTCACGTCGACCAATTCCTTTTGGATTCTCAGAGGGCCAGGGTGACCCCATGCCAACTGAAAGTCAATATTATAGAGCTGAGTGAATGAAATCCATATAGGGTCACGGCCCTGATGTGCGGTAAGTCGAGCAAAGAACCATTGAGTCACCTTTTTTCCGATACCTGGCCCATAGAGTTGAAAACCTTGGTGGCAAAGCCCCACCTCAAGGGCCTTGACGGAACTGCGGGATAAATTCCCTCGTCTGGCGCATCGGCACAACAGCAGGTTCTCCGGTTTCATTGACACTGCTGTGCACCTGGCGCTTCCCAGCTGCAAGGTGTAATGCCATGACTTGGTGACAAATCTTCTCTATAGCAAAAACTGCTGCAACGTGCTGTTCCCAAGTCTGCCAAAACTGTATTGTCCGAGCCTGATTGGCAAGACGAGCAGCCCGGTCCGCATAGTCGTTGTGAACAATTGTCCACACATCTGAAAGCGTCTGTCTGCGCACTATGCAGGGTGCGATGTGCGTGTACCTTGCGAATCTGAGCAAGGTCACGCCCCAAAGCGTATTAGTTTCCACTGACTGGAAAATCCAGGCCCAAAGGTCAGCATTGAATGCTGCGGTTGACATTGAGCTTCTTCTGGCCCCAAACAAGCAAATGAAACTTCATAATTACCCCAAAGCAATCTGTCCAAATCCTGATGGGAGCTCGAAAAATGGCAGCCCAATTCAAGGCATATCCGACTGCATATATAGGGCTCTGCGCGGTAAGCTGTCTGGCACAGCCCTGGCAGAAAGGCTGCAAGCACTGTGGCACCACCTGGTTTCCATGTCGCAGTAAACTTTGGCGCAACGACCAAGCAGCAAAGCGAAACAAAGGCTGAGACTGATACCCACTGGCCACAGGACCCATCAGTAAACGCCTCATTCCAGACATGGGGAGACAAGCGCCAGACGGCAAAGGAAGCTCAGTAGGCAGATGAACAAGGAGCGAAATCCACTGATCCCAGGTGGGTGGAAGCAGAGCCCACCCTCGGAGAGACAACGCAGGTGGCAAACAGTCAAGGAGAGGCAGGGCATCAGGCGCCAACCGGTGTTTGAGCGTGTCGACTTGACCGCACCAGTGGCAGGAATCTGCCTGATCTGCCCACTTGGCCTTGAAGCTTTCCGTGAATCATCCACCAATTAATCCGAGCCGGTATGCACGGCCTGGTCATCGGCTGACAACGGGTGCAGAGCTCTCCGAATTGCGGCTAAGTCCACATGCCAAATGAACTCGGATCGATGGGGGGGCATGGTCACCCTGCACACGGATGCAAAGTCCAGCAACTGGGGATTGCAAATCCAAGGGCAGCCCTGTGGCATCATCAAGCCATTGGCCATTCAAAGTGTCCTGATTCAGGCTCAGCTCGGCTTGGAACCATTAAAGCAGGGCGCTTGTGGCATTGACCTGAACCTGAGTAGACTTTCCATCAGAGTACACAGGTCGAACCCATCCTGCAGCAGGAATCGAAGCAGTGACATTGGGGAACATTTGCCTGGCGTACTCAAACAGCGAAGTCTTGAAGTTTCCCAAGAGTTCAACTGTATTGCATTGAGGAAGTCCAAGGTAATGCTGCAACTGCTGCACAACACATGCACCCAAGCTGATTGCAAAGGAGAGGCCAACTGGCCCACAGCGCTCAGGCACAATCTAAGGTTCTGACAGTCAGGCTCATGCCAAGCAGCCGGTGGAAGCATGCCATTGCGAAGGGCCAGCTCATATGGATGGAGGTGCCTATACACACAACGTCCTGACACAACTGGTACCTGGACCAGCTGGGCACAGATCCCACGTTGACGGATCACATTCTCATGGCTGCATCCGCAAGGGCAGTCAGTGGATTGGTTTCCCCAAGCATGGAGACTGGCGGGGAGCTTTCCATCGAGTTGCATGGTGTACTTCCTGAGGACTGATCCATCTGGGTTGAAACTAGAAACTAGAAACTTCATGATCAGTGAGTTGCAACTGTCGCAAGACTTCAGGTGACCAGCCAGTGTTTGACAAAAGGCATGACATCACGAATGGTCAAGTCGGATGCTTGGGCCAGTCTGGCACTTTCACAGGGCACAAGGACGGATGTGTTGCAACAACCCACCACCTAAACCGTCGGGCACGCCAGGCACCTTCAAGGCGCAAGGTCATTTCATGAATGTGGTATCCAAGCTTCTGTGCCAACACCTGCAAGTGAGATCGGACATACTGATTGGTCCTAGCCTGAGTCACACCTTCCAAGATCATGACAGGACACTGAAACAAGTGACAGGCACGCACAGTAGAAGGGACTGCGTTGGATCGCTCATCATTGGATCCTGTCTGTGTGGAGTATGGCTGACATGAAATTCCACACATCATGGTGAATGGAGGTGGGATCCTCTGGGCAACCTCTTTCAAGCAAGATGGGTCACAGATGTCCCCATGGACAACAGGAACACCGGGATGAGAGGCACGATGAAGATGGACATAAGGCTCATGCCACTCCATGCTGCACACATGACTGAAGCCAGCAGACTGGAAGACTCAAGACCTTGACTGGAACAGGACAGACCAGCACAAAGTTCGACACACCTGAAGACATCCAAGGCTTGCCAAAGGCTATCACGGCAGACTGATCGGTGAGAAGCAAGTCAACAGCATCTCCAGCTTGTTCAAACAAGGCATCAAAGACAGTGATGCGTCTGCATCCCTTCGCCTGTCTGTCTATCCACAGCCCCATGCAGATTCATTCTCCTAAGGCCAGGAACTGTGTGACACCTATCATCATCTCTGTTGTATGAACAGTAGCATCCAAGACAATTGAAACCTTGGAACCACGAGTCAATGTCGACCAAATTGGATTGAAGGGGTCCAAATCACATGGATCGAAACACTCAAAAAATCAGCAGGCACGACCCTCCCCTGGTAGGATTTTGAGCCCGGGCTAGCCTGAATCACCAGCGTTGCTTTTACATACCCAGAATCTCAGTATAAAATTGTTGCTTTTCCATATTCTTGTTGGTTAATCAGTTAAATCCCCATCCAAATAAATTATAAATTAAGCGGGACCTTTTCCCTATCTGATCTTTCTTTGTCAGATCGATTGAATCCCTATCATATCATATCAAAAGTATTTTTTCCATGGGTATCTCCATGGTTGGTATCCCATCCATCCTTGCACCATGGCCTTGTCGCCTCGGTAGGTACCTCTTGGGCGGCGTCCAGGCGAGTGCCTTGGACGTCTTCGCGGCACGCCCGAGCCTGGCGGCGCTGCTGCGCAACGACGACCTGCAGGCGGAGTTAGGGGAGTTGGGGATGTCAAGGGTGGGGAGATCATACGAAGCAGTGGTGATGTCAGCAGCAAAACCACGCTATATATATATATATTTATATTTCTATTTACGTATATATATATATGTATTCATTTATTTATTTATATGTTTAAATAAATAGAAAAAATAATGAAAAATATAATATATATATATATATATGTGATATATTTATTCAATATAATCGATTTACACTAATAGGAATGTCACCCACTGCACCAAATAAATCCAAAAAATATGGATGATCCGATGGTTGGGAAGGGTTTTGTGTTTTGTCTTTCATTTTGTGGGAATACCAACCGAAAGAGGGACGTTCACCACCAATGACCATTTAATAGTTAGTAGTGACCATCCTTTTTTATTTTTAACCGATACCCTCCTGAAGACAAAAATGATGACATAAAACCCATCAATTGATAAACATGAGATCTAAACGAAACGGACTTGGCCAGTTCAATCGTTGGGTTCCATGTTGGTGTGCCGAGGTGATTTTTTTATCAATGGCCAGGATCAACTAATGTTTTGCAAGGGAAAAAACAGGACAGTCATAGTATACAGAAGTTGGGATGTAGACTGTAGACTCAGATTTTTTTTTTTGATGAATTGCGCCCCACTTGTCAGGACATCCGCCGTGAAAATCCTGCTATAGCCACACAGATCTTGCAAGCTTTGCACGGCAACTTGACATTTAAGGAAGTTATCGGATGCTCGCAGGTTGGCTGTAACTGGGTAAAATCGTCTTCTCGATTTGGTCATTTTAGTCACTCAGTTCCCCTTTCGATGTTAGAAAAAATGCCCTCAACTCAGGTACCTGGCGGTACCTGTTACCTTGTTGGCGCAACGTCTGAGGAAAGTTCTTCATGGAGCTGGCAGCACCGCATCCAGAGTCCTTGCTCCTCATGGCAGAGGCATGACAAGGGGATTGATGGACAGCCATGGATTGATGGTTTATCCAGCCGTAAACATGGTAGGGAATGGTGGATCCTATTGTTTTGCAATAAAATAGTTTCTGTAGGACTTGGCCAAAGACCCGCCCCCTAAAACCAACGCTACATCCACTTCCACATGCACCTGTCCATTTGGTGGTCGGTGAAATCTCCATTTTGTTTGACGAACCACAGAATCTGCACATCAGCAAATCACCGCTCCTGTCGGTACCCATTTGGAGTTTTTTTTGGTGCCATAAACTTGAAAAAATGAACATCTATTTTGGGATAGGTTCTGTGGAATCATGTTTTTCTGAATTTTCTGAATCAAAATTCATCAAACGTCCAATATTTAGCAAGTTGATCTCCATGTTTTTTGCTTCAATTTCCCAATCAAACCCTCATGTTCATTATTATTATATATATCGTACAATATCATATATATATACATAATTAAATATTATAAAGCATTTATATATAGTATCCCTTTATATTACCATAAGATTGTTGCTTTAATACCGCCCCATGGCAATAACCCATCAATTCAATATCCATTATCCCGGATAGTATCACTACAGACAGGTTGGTTAAGTTTGTGACATATCCAGTTGCATCACTACACATATGTCATAAGTCCCATAAGAAATGTCCGTTCTCATTGGTTCAATCCCCATATCCCCAATGGTGGTGATACCCCAATGAGATCCCATTCAACTCTTCTAATATCACCGCAAATTCCCATAAGAATCCATAAAAAAAATGATGTGTCGTTTCTCCACTATTTTCCCAGCATTTTTCGCCAAAATCATCCCATGGCCCCCTTGTAGCACTTCCCCAGGCCACGGCGCGGCTGCGCTTCGCCCCGGCGCAGCACCCGGGGGCGCTGGCGCCGCTGCGCTTCGTGGGGCAGCTGCCGCCGGAGGAAGCGAAGCAGGCGCTGCAGCTGGCGGAGAGCACCGCACCGGTGCCGCCGGGGGAACCCAGCGTCAGGGGCATGGCATGGATAGGGAACATCATTGACACTATATTAGTGGGTTTATATGGGATTATTATTGGGTATATTTATGAGAACTATATGCAGGTTTATATGGGATTACTGATGGGCTTTAATAGAAACAATGTCAGATATGGGTTTACTATGGTTTACTCGTAACAGTATGGACTGGCCAGTGTTCGTAGTATTTCAGCTCTCTAGTTGAGGGGCTCTACCATCAACAGTGGTATTTAACCAGCCATAATGGAATAAAAAAATGGAATTCTGGTTGGTGGTTTGGAACATTTTTCATTTTGCCATATATTGGGAATAATAACCCCAACTGACTAATATTTTTTTTCAGAGGGGTTTAAAAAAACCACCAACCAGAATTTCTACAGCAAAAAGATGGATTTCTACAACAAGATGAGCAGATAGCAGTAGTGAATGGGGTGTTTAAAGCAACTTATGGATGGGGGCATCCTGGAAAGAAAAAAGTGGATATGGAATATGAAACATCAACCATTGACATATGGGATTTAACCATCACAATGAATGGGATCAATCATTGAACTATCGGTATACAATACTATGTGATTTAATCGTTGAATAGAGGCCTCTCAGCATCAAACACCAGTCGTATCCTGTCTTGCAATCTCCAACTCATGACAGGGTCATGGAAAAACCAACCAGGCTGACCAGGCTTGTTGAATAAGTAACCTGTCAATATGATTCAGCATGTACCATTGAAACTACCCAACTGGAGATTGGTCATAAACGCATAAACATTGCTATAGAATTTCTGCTTGGCGGTTGGCGGTTGGTTAGTACAATTTGCATCGATTCAAAACTTGTCGTTATATGATAATAATAATAATTAATCATAATAACAACAACAACAATAATTATAATATATATATACGTACATATAAGTATTGTCATTATGATCATGATTATTATTATACTCATTGTGATTGTTTTTATTATGTATATGATCATTGTTATTGTTATTATACACATATCATAATAAACCTAGCATTATAGTACTATTGTGGTAATTATGATCATTAGTGTGTTTCTTGTATTATATCATAGTGGGTTACACACCTACCTGGCTCACCGCTGAGGCGCTGGGTGGATCCAGAGCATAGCCACAAGGTCGGGCTCGGAATTTGAACCGTTGCCGGGCAGGAATGTAGCTTCTAGGAATCTACAGATATCTAAATTTCATGCAAATATGTGTACATATATATATATATATTATACATATTCATATATATATTCATATATATGTATATTCATATATATATATATATACATATATATATATATCGGTATAGTATCATTAAGAGCTTCGGTTTTGAGTCCATTCCGCAGCAGTTGAACACGAACGTTATTAGGGGGCTTGTGAAACGTGCACAACTCCTATGAAACGTGCACA
>Ga0126342_10012219_pt1 | contig 15323 bp, 14 predicted proteins | sample Cyp1metagenome_FD_92528 | JGI IMG/M metagenome (GOLD analysis project Ga0126342, IMG submission 92528) | Coral microbial communities from Lord Howe Island, Old Settlement Bay, Australia - Cyphastrea 1 metagenome | ecosystem: Host-associated > Invertebrates > Cnidaria > Coral ...
AGAGAGAAAGAGAGGAGACATCAATCACCTTTCGATCCATCAGTGGCTTCGCTCTGCCATCCGTGATTCACAACAACCAACCTTTCCTATAGGTTTCCTATTTTTGAAACTTCCGCCACCGCCGTGTGCGGCACTACTGGAACAAATAAATAAATATGTGTATATATATATAGTCCAATTCTTCTTTGCATATATATGTATATATACACACTGATATTGGTATGGGTCAATACACATGGGAGCATCGGTTGATGAAGGGGGATAAACATCTACAACTACCGATGAAAAACATGTGGTGTGAAGCCAATCAGGTCGATGGGAGGGTTGGCAAGTCTTTAGACTAAAAGCCAGGCGGGTTTTGGAAATAAGGAGTGGTCAAAAGCAGACATCGATCGGAAAGGGATGTGTTGCAAATCACGACAAGACGTTTTTTTTACTGTTCCGGAGATGTAGAATCACAGCTGGTTGGTGGTATCATCCCAACTGACTTTCATATTTTTCAGAGGGGTAGGTACACCATCAACCCCATCAACCAGACAATCAGGAGACATGTTTCAAGAACCAGATCTTTTATGCTTTCACAATTTTCCCTCAGGATGGCTTTTTCCATTGGAGTAAGATCGACCTTAACTTCCATGCTGGGGAGCGGCGGAAGATCTTGAAAGAGCAATTTGCCAGGAAGCAGCTCGGCCGTGACACCAATAGTGAGACATGGATACGAGTTTTTTGGTCTCCCTCAAAGTTAGAAATTCGGACAATCCCACGAAAACGGTGATCAATTACTTTTCGATCTTTTTTGAGGGTTCCTAAAACTACCATTATGTCAACTCCTGATTAATAAACCATGGTTTATGAAAATTGTGGGGGTAATAATGCCAAATAGTCACTTGATATGATACATAAATGGTATCACCCCCAATTAAACAGCCTAGGTAGGGGTTTATTAATCCAGGGTTGCACAAGTTCCCAGTGGAGAAACTGCCCTGCCAATCATCGGCCCTTCTCCGAACATCAAAATCGTGCGATGGTGACCGCTGAGGTTTAACGTGCAGGAATTTGGGCGGCTTAAGGCTGAGTTGGACCCCAACAACGTCCTCGGAAATGCCATCACCGATGCCATTATTTGGGGCTGATGGGGCTGACACCCTGAGAAGTTTCGAAGTTTTGCAGCTTAGAGCTTGCTGCAGATCATAGTGAGAGTGCCAAGGTAGCTGCGGTAGGGTAGCTGAGTCGATGAAAGATGATATATATTCAATGTTCGAGTCGCCAAAGGGCTGATATTTTTTCAGATCCACAAAGATGATTCGAGCCAGTCGACCAGCGATCCATTTCTGGAGAGTACATTGTTTGTGCATCTGCCAGAGAAAAGGCTCGATGATCTCCAGTGAATCGGATGGAGGAATATGGATTTACCCAGCTATAAAATAGTGATTTTCCATAGTTATGTAAACGTTTACCAGAGGTTTTTATGTGGCTAAATCTGTGGTAAAATGGCCATGTGACAGTGAATAGATTTGTTTTTCGGGATTTTGTTTGGGGATATAATGGATAATACCGTCTGGTAATGAGTAACATAGCTATTGAAAATGACCATAGAAATAGTTGATTTACCCAGCTATAAAATGGTGATTTTCCAGTTCGCTAAGTTAGCCCGTTGACCAGGCCGGATAGATAAGATACCCTCTGGTGAACGTTTACATAGCAATGGAAAGATCCACCATTTTTCATGGGAAAATCCACTATAAATAGCCATTTTCCATAGCTTTTTGTATGTTCACCAGAGGGTATCTTGAAACAGCCTTTTTATTTTTGGAGGACTTTCCCATATCGAATAGCCCATGGCTGTCATGGGATTTTCCATGGCTGGGAAATCCCCCGGAAGTGGGTGATGAGAATTGGGAGAATCATCGACAAGAATTGGGATAACCTCTGGTAAACATACAAAAAGCTATTGAAAATGGCAATTTATTACGTGAGTTTTCCCATGAAACCATGGTTATTTTCCATAGCTATGTAAACGTTTACCAGAGGGTTTTTTGCCGCTCTTTGGCAACATATGTGCCATTCTTTTTTTGATCTTTATGATCATCCACTGTTGATTCTAAAGTTACATGATGGCTATTGTTGATTCTAAAGTTACATGGGATTTCTTTATGATCATCTATAAAGCAATCTTTAAATCCATAAGTTGGATCCATAGATCTAAAGAACCATTAAATCCATACAGATTGCTTTTTTATCATAAAGTTGTACCATAGAATCCATAAATGGGGGATTTCCATTGTAAATTCTATGGCTTGCTCCGCTGTAACTGGGAACGCTGGAAGATCTTCGGTGAAAAATGGGGTTACCGGTGACCGGTTGGAGCCCTTTCCATACCTCATCCACCACTCATGTTCCATCGGTATGTTGGGACACTTGAACTTTAAAGGCGGAGTCCTGTACGCATCGGAGTCCTGTTTTTATACGCTAAGATTTGTTTTTAGGCGATGTTCGTTGGAATCCGTTGGAATCCAGGACTTTAGAGAAGACCTCATATTTTATATAGACACAATTAAAATACAATATATGATAATCTACATTATCTGATTGGTGGTTTGGAACATGACTTTTATGACTTTCCATATATTGGGAATAATCATCCCAACTGACTTTCATGTTTTTCAGAGGGGTTGAAACCACCAAACAGTTATTTATAGATATATACATTATACCCATGTTGTCATATGCTCCATGTATGGAATGTTTACCTACATTTGGGTCACAAAAATGATGTGAATGTTGGCAAATATACCATACATGGAGCATTGGGGATATAAAATAACATCTCTCTATATCAATCAAAATACAATATATATATAGTATATCTATATAATTAAATATGTATATAAATATATATATATATATCTATATTATATACATCATATAAACTCATATCTTTCTATATCACTGAATCAGGAAATCTCGGCTAGGCCATGCTGGACATGCTGCGCTGGTTCGCCAGTGCTCAGATCCGAAATGTCCGGGGAACTCGGCCTCGTGCTTTGAGTTTTTTTTGGGATGACTTAAGGGAAATATACTGATAGCAATGGTATATATATATACTGGTATATATATAATGGAAACACTCATAGTGATAATGCTAATACTAATGATGATGATGATGATGATGGTGATGATGATGATGATAGAAATTCTACAGGAAACTATGGATTTTCCCTGAACAATACCAGAGGTTTTGTGTAAAAATCACCCTTGAAACCAATTTTCACCTGGAGATGGGTCAAACTTGGCTTGCTGGAAAATCCAGCATTTTTGTCGATCATGTTCCCAGCTTTTGAAACCTAGTTCGGAATTTCCCATTAATTTCCTTGTTTGATTACCGGGTGTTTGATAATATCTACACAGTTGACTATAGCCATGGCATATGCAATCTCAATCTTTTTATTGGAATGACCCTACGAAATGGAAGGGTTGTTTACACCCAGTTTCAGGTTCAGGATATGTTCATTTCATGATGTGTTATATAGCGACCAACGTACACTTAGAACCTCATTTTTTCCAAAAATTTGGAGCAAACACTTAGAACCTCCCAAATTTCAGGTTCCAAGTGTTAATTTGTGTAAAAAACAAAAACAAACACTTAGAACCTCCTTTGGGGTTATGTTTGCTCCAAAATGTAGGTCGGTCACTATATGTGAACAAACACATACAATACACACACATATATATATATATGTATATATACACGTACATACAGACATACAGACATACAGACAGACATACAGACAATACATACCATAACATACATACCATAACATACATACCGTAACATACATACCATAACATTCATACCATAACATACATACCATACCATAACAACCATACCACAACATACATACCAAAACAAAAATACCATAACAACCATACCAGAACACACATACCATAACAAAGATACCATAACAAACATACCATAACAAACATACCATAACAAACATACCATAAAAAACATACCATCACAAACATACCAGAACACACATACCATAACAAACATACCATAACAAGCATACCAAAACACACATACCATAACAATCATACCATAACAAACATACCATAACAAACATACCATAACAAACATACCAGAACATACATACCATAACATACATACCATAACATACATACCATAACAAACATACACAACAAACATACCATAACACACATACCATAACAAACATACCATAACAAACATACCATAACAAACATACAAAAACAAACATACCATAACAAACATACCATAACAAACATACCAAAACAAACATATCATAACAAACATACCATAACAAACATACCATGACCAACATACCAAAACAACAATACCAACACAAACATACCATAACAAACATACCATAACAAACACACCATAACAAACATACCATAACAAACATACAATAACAAACATACAAACATACATACATACATACAGACAGACATACATTCATACATATTTACATATATACATATATACATACATACATACATACATACATACATACATACATACATACATACATACATACATACATACATACATATTGCATATCATATATGAAACCATGACAACATATCCACTTGCCACACGTGGAAACGACGTTTGGCAACGTTTGAGGTGGCCGTGTTGGCTGGAAACATCGCCACCGCCAGCCCCATCTCTGACATGAACCCTGTGCCCCGAGATTCATGGAGAATCATGGATGATAATTATGGGATATTATATATATAATCTACCATATGGAAATACTATATATTATATATTTTATATTTATAGATATTATATTATACCATATTTATATATGTATATATATATATCTATATGGGATATTATATATCATCATCCATGATGGCATATTATGGGATATTATACCCTAATTATGGGATATATATCTAGATGGGATATTATATTAGGGAAATATTATGTATTATATATTCGATATATTATTATATATAATACCAGATTATATCCCATAACCTATCCTATGATATATATATATATATATATTTTATAGACTATCTAGATGTACTCATCGAATTCTTCACATGATTTAATCCCTTAAATCTCTTGGAAAGGGTCACATATCATCATTCAAAAGATATGACATGACAAAATTATGACCCACATATACATATACCGTGGATAAATTATAACGACCTCTCTGTTCTCCCTCACTGGAATCATGGTTAACAAGGGAAATCATCCCCAAATGGCCCAACATTTCAGGTCAGTGAAATATTGTAATTTACCCGGATGCTTCTAGATATATCCTAGTGTCCTAGTGAAGATGTTTTTGTTTTTCAGACCCCAGTTTCCCATCTTCCCTGTGACAGGTGGTGAAGACATCCCAAGATTATAATTGACCCATATATATATATAGATACATAATATATAACTGATTGGTGGTTTGGAACATGAATTTTATGACTTTCCATGAATTTTATGTCAGACATCATCCCAACTGACGAACTCAGTCCATCATTTTTCAGAGGGGTAGGGCTCAACTCAATGGATTGGTTTAGGGGAAAATTTACAGGAAAACTTCATATTTAATGGTAAAAAAAAACATGGATTCCGGTTAAAATTTTCCCTTAAACCAATCCATTGATCAACCACCAACCAGAATATCTTGATCGTCCCTTCCAACCACCTTGGAACACGTTTTTCTAAAAACGAAGGGGTGACGAAGGGATGACCGGTGGATCATCGCGGTGGAAAGACCAAAAAAAAGGCTGAGCGGCTCCTTAAGTTTTTCATAGATGTGGAAAACACCATCATCATTTTTCTGTAACATATTTTTTTCCATTTTCCTATTGAAAATTGTGATTTTCCACATCTATATTAGTTTGCACCAGGGTAAATCAGGTTAAATCACATGTTTTTTTTAAATGTCGAAATCATAATTTTGTTTGCTCACATCACCAGTTGATCTAATCGGCATTCTTGTTGGCCAATTCCAGTTCTCGTGGCCTAAAATTCGTGACATCTCCCACTTTGCGGGCAAGTTCCAATTCTTACAGTGTCAATTTCCAAGCTTTTGATCAAGTCATGTTTTTTTTTTGATTACATCCCCCAAAAATGTGCTGAGACGGTGGCAAAAAAGGGGTGTGTCGCACTATTCGCACATATTCGCACTATTCTTCTTGCTCAAAGCTTTGATTGTTGGTGAATTCCGCATGGTTCAATCATAGTTTTTACCCGCTGGTAAACGTTTACAGTTTGCTATTGAAAACTGCCATAGAAATAGTGAGTTTTCCCATGAAAAATGGTGAATCTTTCCACTTCCCAATTATATCCCCTATAAATCCTCTATAAATCCTATGGTATCCCTATAAATCCCTATAAATCCCTATAAACGTTTACCAGAGGGTAGCATCCCCCCAACGTAGCACCAGTAAGTCAATCATAGTTTTTAAATCCTGATCTTATGGATATAACATTTGTAAATTCATATGGGTGCATCATCTGAACATACTGTGGATGGTTGCGAAATCCTGCACCAGTTGGCAACCGTTAGGTAACTATGAAACATTGTAAATAATGGGATTATAAGGGGATAAACCATATACCAACTGGTGCAGGATTTCGCAACCATCCACCGTAGGTTACCCAAATTTAGCTGGTTGATTATCATTGTCACCATGATTGTCACCATTATTGATGGGCATCATTTAAACAAAATCAGACCAATCAAACCCAAAGATCGGATTCTTGGATACATTGATATGATTTTGTATTCCCATGATCATCATTATTAATTTTCCTATGAAATACGATGAAATTGGTCGTTTTTTTTCCCTCCAATATAGCCCATGTTTTTTTCCCCTCAACTCCACGTTGTGAGGTACTTATGGCCCTGGATGCCAGCTTGATCCTGGCCTCTGCTGGGCAAGCTCCTCGCGAGGTTTCGGGTTGCGGAGTGACTGGTTGGGTACTGTACCCATGACGGATCCATGGTGCTGCTATATATGGTAACATGATGTAACATGGATCCCATCCTTTTTTACCCCAGTCATGTTAGCATATATATATGTATACCATGTGGGTTATTATACCATGTGGGGCCTCTAAATGTGATGTGAATGTTGGTTAACAAAAGCCCCAGTAACTATAGTTATAAATACCATAAACCATAGTTATTGGACGTATAAACCAACTTAGCTATCTTGGGGGCCCCACATTGTATTCAATTTCCATTCACCATTAAATCCAATAAAATACCATAACCCATAGTGAAATTGGAGTTATTTGCACGCACCAACTGAACGCTATCGTAAACGGGGGCCTCACTAACTGTAGTAATAAGGGGTATCACCTGCTTAGTGAAACTGCACCCGAAAAAATTGCTGGGAAGAAACGGGAACAGTGATGATTAACCAAGGATTAACCTGTTGGGATGTTGGGATACTCAAAGAAACCCGTTGGGATGTGGTGATTTTATGTGATTTTCGTATATTTTCGTATGTTGTTAAACTGTTTGGTGCAATGTTAGACAAAGATTCCTGGAAAGTGATAGGCAGCTTGATGTTTCAAACTCCAAATACGTCCATCCAGATGCTTCTAGATTCTTGCCTGTTGGATTAAGAAGTTTCCTGTTCTCGTCTATGTGTCCTTTAGTTGTTGATGCCCTGTTTATGCAAACCACCCAGTGCCAGTAATGCGGACATAACCTTGTTGAGAAGCATTCTGCTTCTCACAAACTGTTTGGAGCTTTCAACACAAAGCATCAGATTCTCGAATCAGAATCAGCGAATCTAACAGTGTTATTATTTTCGTAAACTATCATTACACATTATTATAATCTGGGTAAATTATAACGACCTCACTGCGACCTCACTGGAATCATGGTTAGTAAGGGAAATCATCCCCAAATGGCCTTAATTCAGGTTAATGAAATATTACTGTATAATTTACCCAGAATGATGATCATAGAATCTAAGGGCAATTTGTAGTTCTTGTTGGGTGTACCTCAGCATAACTATCACCACCAAATGTTCCCATTACGTTGAACTACTCTTGACAACCAAACCCGATTGCTACTGTCATGTGGGGGCCAGCCAGGTCCCTATGAAGGAGTTCTTCAAAAGCTATCGCGTACCTCGGGCATTGGTGTGGAAGAGTTTTTTGCATATCGTCCCGCCCAGAAAGACCATGTGTCAAGGGACGCGTATTTTTTGACCAAATAGCAGATTACCCTCTGTAGTTTAACATAGCTATTGAAAATGACCATTTATAGTGGATTTTCCCATTGAACATGGTGATTTTCCATAGTTATGTTAGTCTACCAGAGGGTATCGTACAATGTGGACAACGGAACAATAAACCTCATTTGACCTTGTGGGGCTTTGAACAACCTCATGGCTTTGTCTGACCAGGGGACCCTCAAATGATAAACCATCCAATTTGATCAAATTTAAGGGGGTGCCCTATTTTCAGACTAACCCACATGTCGGAAAATGTTGAAGTTTTTCTAGAACATGTCGGAAACACTGGTTTGACGTTTGAGGCAAATTCCTAACCAGAGACCTATGTCTTCGTACCTGAAAACCATGTAATGTGGTACACCCCAAAGCCTAAACCATGCCTAATTTCACTATATTCATGGGTGGGATTCAAATTGCGTACCCTCTGGTAAACGTTCACATAACTAAGGAAATCAATTTTTTTAATGGGTAAATCAACGAACTAAATGACCATGTTCAAGTTCGCAAACTATCAACGTTTACCGACGGCCGGGTCATTTTCATCCCCCAAATTGCGCAGCAGTGCGCTGCTGGTTCGCGCAGCAGTTTCAGCACCGAGGTGGTCGACATGCAAGCGGCGGAGGTCATTTGTGCTATCAAGGTGCTGAGATGGTGCAGAGGTTAAAAGCCCCTGGGAAATTCGTTGGATTTCAGGGATTTCACCATGAATATCATGAAAAGATGGAGATGTCACCATGTATATATAGGGATTTTGTTTGGGGATATAATGGGGATTTATAGGGATTTTGTTTGGGGATATAATGGATCATACCCTCTGGTTATGACTAACATAGCTATTGAAAATTGCAATTTACTAGGTCAATCTTAGATGGATAATCCTGACTAGTCTTTTGATATCAATGGGAATAATTATCTACGTTCACCAGCAAAGAATTTGTCATTTTTTGCAGGGTATCTAAGATTGGCAATGAATAATTCATCATTTTTAGCCAATTCACAAGTCTACCATTTCTTAATCATAATTATTACATTCTACTACTGGATATATCTAATCTCCAAAAAAAATCCTTAACCATAGATGTCCTTTTCCCATTGGTTGGTTGAGAAAAAAAGGGGTTTGAAGAAACCCCTTTAACAGCAGGTTTGTTTGATGATAGATAGTATAATATGGTATACCAAACCGGGCCCTCTATTCTTACCAAAAGGATCCAAATGGACATTATTGATGGAGACTTCAAACAAAATAATTGACCAAGCAATGGTTTGAAGCAACACAATTGATTATAAATAAGTGGTTCGATAAAGGTTTTAAACAGGAACAGAGCTGGGTAAACGAAGTGGCTGGATAGGTTTCTGCAACTTCATTTCTAGCCGTTTTGATCGGGGAATTATTGATACCCAGTTGAGAAGGAACTTTTTTTGCAGGGTATCTAGAATGAGCATCGAGGAAATCACCCGCTAAACGTGGGCACAGAAAAAAAGCTCGTGAGGAGAACATGGATTTATGGGTCAAGTAAAGCCACATGAGAGCAACCTTCGGCCTTCTGGGAGTAAAGCCACATTTCTCGATTGATTCTGGGTAAAAAAATCGTCTGCGATGATTTCATCAGGCAATGTCTAGCAACATTTACATGCTGGCTGGTGGTTTGGAACATGACCTTCCCATTGACTCATATTTTTCAAGATGGTTAAAACCACCAACCAGACATGCTTGAGTGTTTGAATTTCAAGGACATTATATACATATACTATATATATGTATATTCCATGGCCGGTTTCATATTCCAAACATCCAGGATCATCCAGATTTTTTGCATGACCATGACCTACACACTTGCCCAAATGGGGCCCTTCTTTGGGTGTTAGGCAGTCTGTGGGTAGGAGTCAAAGTTGGCTTGCCCCAAATGGATACCTTTACAATCCCTTCCTCTGATAATTAAATGCAACCCAATCGAAACCCTGGTGAAATATTGGATCTATTCCTCTATTCATTGATGCATGTTGAGAGCCCATAAAGGGGGTATTTCATTTTATATTGGCTACATATATCTCCAGACTAAACCATCAAATCTCTAACTTTATATTATGAGGGTTCAAATGAGGGACAATGGGGGTCTAACCATGTTTAACCATCTAAAATAGAATGTTTTTTTTTTTTAATATCCACCCACATAAAACACACATTTTTGATGGCTATGGACCGTGCAAAAAACCCTCCTCAGGTGCCTAGCGCGGGAGACTTTGAGTTTGTCCGCAGCTTCAAACAGGCGAGTGTCGATCTCAAGATGGCAATCTAGCATAGCCATGGAAAATGGCCATGTTTATACTATCAAATAAGGTAAATTATCAGCAAATGAACATTTTTCATGGCGATGTCGAGTTACCAGAGGGTATAAGGTATAAGATTATGGTATGTGTAAAGATGCAATGACATTCTGGGTTTTTTTAAGGCCCCAAGGGGCCTTTCCAAATGTTGTATTTTTTGGAAGATCCCCTCCAGCACAATGTTGAGGAATATCTGGGCACCGGGCACATTGCTTTGTGAAACGGACTGGTTCTGCTGAGTGGTGAATGAAAGATCAGGCCCTGTGGCGTGAAGAATTGCAGCCATTTGAAGGAAAGACAATCTGAGCTGGTTGGTGGTATGGAACATGACTTTTATTTTCCCCAGTAGGGATGATGATCCAATCTGTTTTTTTCATATATTGGGAATAGTAACCCCAACTGACTTTCACTCCATGATTTTTCAGAGGGGTAGGGCTCAACCACCAACCAGATTATTATTAACCATCATTAACCATATAATAGCCATCATATTAACCATTATTAACAGTATATTAACCACATTAATTAACCATCAACCAGGGATGGCAGCCAGGTACCAAAACGCTGCATCGTTGGTTCTGTGCATCGTTGGTTTCCGCTTCAAAGACCTTCCACAGGATGGTGCTTATAGGTGATATATCGAACTTGTCAATGGGCTTATAAGCAAGTTATAACTTGGGGGGCACCACCTGCACCACCTATATAGAGATATCTATATAATCATTATTTTTATCATAAGTCACTATAAAATTCCATTAAGTCACTATAAAATCCCATTAGGTCACCAATGCCCTTACACACTTAGATTTTTTTTGACCTCTGGGCTGTGGCCATCGGTTGCGCCATGGATCGACGGGCGCTGCAGTTGGAATTGCTGTGCAGCCGGGGGTGCCTGGCGCCCGAGGACCAAGTGGACCAAGTGGACCAAGATCCTATCCATTCCCATCCCCAACAGCCGGGGATCTATGGAAGCCGGGGATTTTAATGATGATTTATGGGGATTTATATAAGATTGATCTGGGAATATCTTTTTATGATTTATATTATGAGTATTTATGAGTTGTATGGGGTATAACTCACTTGGTGGCTCATCCCACGAATCGTAAGTGGGTTAGTTCACCCCAGTTATTTCAGTGGATTAACCCGCTCCTTATCCCATGTAAATCACTGGGGTGAACTAACCCACAAAAACGATTCGTGGGTAGTTCGCCACCAAGCAGAGATTTATGTGGGGAAAAACACATGCTACAACCAACCATAGCGGGATCTATGGATACTCAATGGATTCACCTAAACCCTAAACCCTGTGTGGCTCCCTCCAACCATGATTTACTGTATGAAAACTTTATGGATACATTATGGGAATTGATGGGGATTTGACCAACATTTGATGATATCTCAGGGTTTTGCATTTTCAAAGGACATATTTATCTTATTTGGGGGATTTAAGCGACAGATTGGGGCTTTATAACCAGCCATTGTGGTGATTTCTGGAAACTCATGCGGAATTATGCGGATTTTTGGGATATGAGGATTTATATATCAGCTAATGTGAATAGAATACAATGGGGTTTTATGGGGAACACATAGCTAGGCAATGATATATTAGATAGATGGGCCTACCATAGTGGGGATATTTCAGGGTTAATGAGCACCTATCAACTATGGTAGGGGTAGAATGATACTGTATAGTCAAGATATAATGAAGATATAATGACATATAATGGGGATAAAACATGGTGTCTGAAATTGGCTTGAAATGGGATGATAGATTTTGATGTCCTCAATTGCGATACGAGATGAAGATGAGATACTCATTAGAAGCAATATGGTTTTCTCATTGTGGGTAGAGATAAAAATGGGACATGGATCTTACCCATCAAAAACGTGCAAATTGAGCGGCCAGATCCTTCCCAACGTAGCACTTCCATCAATGATCAGCTGTTGGGTGTGTGCCGGCACAGGAGACCATTGTTATTACCCTCTGGTAAACTAACATAGCTATTGAAAATGGCCATTTATAGTGGATTTTCCCATTAAAAAATGGTGATTTTCCATAGCTATGTTAAATGACCAGAGGGTACATGTAATTACCTGAATATGTTTTTTCACTCCGTATTGGTTTCATTTGTCTTTGAGTTTGTTTCTTCTTCTATCTTTCCTTCTGTTGTCGATTTGGGGGTTTCCTCAAATAGGGCTACCCCCAAATCATGAAGGTGGTTTGGGATTTTCTCTGTAAACCTCCATTTTTTTCTTCGGGTACCCCCATGACTATGGAAACCTCCATTGCCAAGCGCGCCAGGATCTTTGCAAAATCTGCGCCGTGAGCCGCGAATGGCGCGGCTATGCAGATGCAGAGGCTTGACACGCTACAAGCTGCAGCCGTGGGGATGTAGGACCCAATTGAGCATCGTTTTTTTTTTGGGAGATCATAGATAGAAGGGAACTGCATGATATGTTGCGTAGGCTGATCATGTGTGTTTTGCAGTGCAGCCTAGGCAGCGCACGCTCTTCGCGTATGCATTTGTTGACTTTTTGGCGTAGGCAAGATTGCGTAGGCTGAAAGCCACTGGCTTCTCCATGTCCGGTCAAAAAAATTGCGTAGGCGCTCGCGTAGACATTTTTTGATATGTAATCTGCGTAGGCTACCTTCCACCCAGCGTAGGCCCGCGTACACACAGCGTATGTGCCCTAACTTAGTGTATAGAACCCAAGCACCCCAAAAAAGCACTGGTCAATTGGCCAATTCAATTGGTTGTTGGTTGTTGCAAAGTGTGGGAAGTGAACGGATTGAACGATACTCATCAACAATATATAGTTGTAACATGTTGTAACTAACATACAGCTAATACTAATATATTATATTATATTATATCTTATTATATGTTATTCATCTCATCCTTAATCATCCTCCATTATAAGGTGTGCCCCCCATCCAAGTTGGTTTCCCATGAAGACTATAGTTGTATCATGTTATATCATGGGAATACATTGGAATACTATATCATGTTAAATCATGGTTTCCCATGAATACTATAGATAGACCATACTATTGTATACACTATTGTTATTTCCCGACATATGTTATATCCCAACATATGTTATACTATTGTTATATCCCATCATGTTATATCATTGTTGTTATACTATAATACTCCAATTGTTATATCCATCTACAGGTGCCCCCCAGTTATAAGTTGGTTTATAAACCCCATGAACTAGTTCGTTATATTTGCCATAAACCATAGTGAAATTGGAGTTATTTGCACCAACTTAGCTAACTATGGGGCACCACCTTGTATATACATCTATGTCCATCTAAATTTTGGAGTTCTGTTGATCCAACTTGCCATGCCGCCATGTCGAAATTTGTCGAAGGCCTCCTGGCAGACGGTGGCCAAAGTGGTGACCCTCCGACCCCTGCCGGTGAGCCTGGAAGGCGCCGCGACTTCGCACGGTTTTGAACGTAAAAAACGATCAAAAAGATATGGTGGATGGAAGAAAAATCATGCGCATAGATATGGTATGATATGGTGATAAGTGGATAAACTGGATGGTTGATAGGTGGTAGACATATATAGATTTTATAGGCGTTCAACCATCCTTTTGGTGCAGGATTTCGCAACCACCCACAGTATGGTTGGGAAAAAACGGGAAACGAAAGGAAGTGACTCCGTTTTTTTTTTCATGTTTTTTTCTTTCTATGTTTTGGACAACATGATTTGCTCTAGGGTGGTAGATCCAGGAGGTTTATTAGTGGGCGTGCTGCATTTGGTTGATGGGGTCATAAGAATTGCAGTATTGATATGTTTTTAACTGGGAATGTAGAAGACTGGTTGGTGGTTTGGAACATGATTTCTTTTTTCCATATATTGGGAATGTCATCATCCCAACTGACTTTCACTCCATGATTTTTCGGCATAGGTCAACCACCAACCAGACGATTTTCTTGAAACATATTGAAACTATCCCCTCTGATTCATTCTGATTTATCCAAATCATCGCACTGCTTTTTTCGGTGATTCTCCCATGGAAAAACCCTCGGGTAACTGAGAACCAAAAAATCCGCGGATGGAACAATTCCATGTCCAAGGTGCTGCAGAAGCATCGCAGGCGCCGATGGTTTTTTCATGGCCCTGTGGCCCAACATTTCAGGTTCGTCAATGGATTGGTTTACGGGAAAACCTACAGGAAACCATGGATTTTCCAATTTTCCCATGAAGATCATGGGGGTTTCCTGTATTTTTTTCCCCTGAAACCAATCCATTGAGTTAGTGAATTTAATGATCATTTGCCCAGATCTATGGTAAAATGGGTGTAAACTCTATGATTTTCAGAAGTGATTCTATCAATCTATAATTTGCCAAGATCTTTGCAACCGACTTTCTTGGTGATTTTTCATTGTCAAGAAAAACACCATTTGCACGGCAAGAAACTGCTTATAAGGAGCCTCGAAGATTCTGAAGGATTAGATGGGCACATAGACGATGCCAGAATTCGGGGCATACTGTTTCCCCAAAAAGTGCTATTTGAATGATGAGGAAAGTATGAGACAATAATGATACCCCCCCTGATTTTGAGTAGCCAATTCCTTGACATGCCATTTTAATCCATTTTGCCCGAGCCACGGGCCCAGGACTTTCCAGTTAGTGTGGCTGAGTCGGCAGATCCCTGGGAGTAGTTTCATCCGGTTAGTTTGCCATGGAGTTTGGTCGTTCTGGTGCTCGAAGCGCCTGGCACCCTAT
>Ga0126342_10012220_pt1 | contig 15322 bp, 13 predicted proteins | sample Cyp1metagenome_FD_92528 | JGI IMG/M metagenome (GOLD analysis project Ga0126342, IMG submission 92528) | Coral microbial communities from Lord Howe Island, Old Settlement Bay, Australia - Cyphastrea 1 metagenome | ecosystem: Host-associated > Invertebrates > Cnidaria > Coral ...
ACCTTCCGAGGAAAACAGAATTATAGAACAACAGGGTACGGTAAATAACCGTACCTTCGTACTCCTCAACTTCCGTTCTATAATTCTGTTTTCCCCCATTTTTCCCACATTTACCAGGTGATTCTCTTAGATTTCATGGTGATTTTATAAGATTTCATGGTGATTTTATGGGATTTCATGGTAATTTTATGGGAATTCACGGTGATTTTCTTAGATTTCATGGTGATTTTATAGGATTTCTGGGACCCCGGAAGAGGTTCTATAATTCTACAATTAATTTTTCCGTTCTATAATGATTTTTTCCGTTCGACGGAAAAATTAATGATAGAACGGGGCCCGGGAAACATTAATTATAGAACGAAAATGGGAAATGTGGGAAAAATGGGGGAAAACAGAATTATAGAACAGCAGCGCTCCGACAAGAACTATAGAACGACGAATAGGAGTAAATTCAGATACTTTTTTTTTCACACCTTCCGAGGAAAACAGAATTATAGAACAACAGGGTACGGTAAATAACCGTACCTTCGTACTCCTCAACTTCCGTTCTATAATTCCGGCACCTACAGTAGGGGGCCACACCGGCACACCAGGTGGATGCACCTTCCTGGCCCCCCGGCCCAGGCATTGCGGAGCGTTGGGATTTCTGCGCCCTCAACGAGAAGCACTGCAGCAACTGCAAAGGTGCCCGGAGCCGTTGGGATACGGTGCAACGACAGGAATTCAATGGTTTACCAGTTATAAATGGTGAAATCACATGTCATAAATGGGATTCTACATGTCATAAATGTGCCGACTTAGTACTTATAACTGGTAAAGGCCCCGAACTGTAGCTTGGAGTAGTATAGTGTATGATGAAGACAACTGTTTTGACCAAGTCGGCTTCACCCATTGCCATCACATAATTCCGAAGAAACCCCTGAAGTCACCAGAAGTTAATGCAGTTTACAAGATTCCGCTCCATCTGAAGATGGGCACTCATTCTGAAATAACTCAATGATATTCAATGATCATACCGCCGCTATTCTTAGTGTCTTACGAAGGCCCGGCCAAACGTCGCTGAAGCGGACAGCTTGGAAATCTGGTAACGGATACAGGATACACATGAAAATCACATGCAAGGCATTCCACACAATGATGCAAGGTACCGACAGGAAATTGGCACAAAGGAGGCTCTCGCTTAGCACATGCACTGGCAGGACACCTTTTAGGGCATCACGGGTGCTGATGAAGAAAATCTGTTGGACTGATGAACCTCCCACACGGCATGTTACGAACTTGAAGGCAATTGGCATCTTTTCTGGCTGCAGCACAACGGCTGGATATAAACTTCTTGGCATTCTATGGCATCTCTTCGGTCAGAATCTAACCATAGATTAGAGAAATTAACTATCAAATAAATGTCGATTAGCATGGTTCAACCACGAAAGTTGTAGTTCTGGAATGATTTAGACACGTTTAAACCAACAATAATTTCGAAAAACAAGGCAAGTACTGTTGTGTCAACCGTACTTAAGATTTTCGATCAAAGCACGTAGATGAATCTTGGCAAAGGCGCCTGGTGCCTCCCGGGCAACATCACGTACTACGATGGCACCAAGTGTTTCAGCGGCATTTTTATCCGTGGGCGATGGGTAGTGGGAAGATCATGTTTGTGCGATCCGTAGAAATTGTGAAATGTAGATGTTAATGATATGTTGCATCAAACATCATAATTAATCATTTATAATCAAAATGAAATTCATATGTAGAAACTGTTTCTACAGGAAGGGTCCCCTATGCATACACTTTGAGGCTATACCTTGGTTACAACTTTGAGACAGGTTTCCTGCGGGGGTAGCCCTAAATCATGTTATTTTCGGATCCATGAAATCAACCACGCATGAAATAAACAATTGTGGCTGATGGTTACCCGGTTACCCCTTTTGGACGTAAGCAGCTCTCCGTTTTGGGGCTTAAACCCACCATAGATCCACAAGTTTTTGTAGTTAACCAGCAGAAGCCTATCTCCAACAGCCCACATGGATCAACATGTGACCCCATGATCCCCTGATGATTAATCAGCCATATGGATCCAGCCGTACCTTTTGAGGAAGCATTTGGGGGCTGATTTAGGGGGTTAAGTACCTTTCCAGGTAGCATTTGGGTCCATAGCTGGATACCTGGACCCTCCAACTACCCTCAATGATTTGAATACTTTTACGCCTTTTTTGGGTATTCGGAGGCTCTAGGTAATTATATTGAACATGTGTAGATATATATATATATATAGCTTGCATGGATATATATATATGATATATATGTATATTTTCATTTTTTTGAAATTCTAACTATAACAGATTTAATAAATGCACATAATATATATATATATATACACATGTGATATGTTGTTTTTGATGAGATACTATACATGAGTTTCAAAGAACTCCCATCATATCCCCAGTGGCTTCCATGGTGCCACGCTTCCGGGGTTCGCCGAAGTATAAGCCAGGCGTGAAGTATGAGCCAATCAGCGACCAGCGACTCACAGCGGAGAACCACACGGCCACACAGGAAGCCGAAGAGGAGCGGAAAACTTGGGGAATACCATGGGAATATCAATGAAATGAGCTTTGATAATTAATGGACAATTAATAGGGAATATCATTGAACCAATGGGAATCATTAATAAGTTTCATGGGAACATCACAGGAAACATCATTAATTAGGATGATGAATCATGAACCAATGAACAACATCCCCTTCAGGAGATTGGGATTGATGGACTAAGCCGAAGCCATTGTAGATCATTGTGACACCTAGCATGTAGTATTTCATGAGATGGGACAGGGGTGTTGTTAATGGTTCATTTGGGTGTGTTTAGTCGGCGAGTCTTGATTTTCCAGTGGGAAATCCACTAGACATCAGTAATCTATAGGGAATATGCGTTATTTCTCTTGGGGAAATCTTAAGCAAATTCAAAACCATCGAACATGATGTTTTCACCAGATTTATATAGTTCTATCCCATCCCCCTAATTCTAAACACACCCTAACTGTAAATGGGTCCCCATATGTGGTTTCTATGATTTCTTGTTTTTTTTTAAATGACCGGGGGATGCGATGAACGGCTGATGTTTGCACCGTGATTTGATTCTACTTGGTGGTCCGCCACCATAATGAACCAACTCAGCTGAACTGCCTACAATCGAGCGGGAAAAAATGCGATTCAAGAATCAACATGGTTCAAGACTGGGGGTTTAAATTTTCAAGATGAGGTATGATTTCATATGATTTAATCACTTAACTGATGATCAATGTATTGGTTCAAGGAAATTCTACGGTTGAACCTGCGGTTGTTTACCATCAACTCTTGGAATGCCATGTGTCCTGTCATTTTTCGCTTAAACAACAGGTACAGGGATCAGTGGCAAGTAACTGGGTTATAGCAGATGTTTTAGCTCAGTATATAGCCCGTCTAAGAAGTTCCAAGTTAAGGTCTATCTCTTTGCTCCTTAGTTCCGGCAATGATTTGTTTTGTTAGATACAGAGTCCAGAAACGACCAGCGGCCTGGTTGTGTTTCATCATAACCTTGGGCGATGGAGTTAAAGTTTACTGCTACCGAGTATGTTTGGGTATTGAGATCACCAGTTGGCCAACAAATCATGGCCCATAGCGGGTGAATGAATTACATAATCTGCATAGTTGATGGCTAATTCCCACTATGATTCTCCATCAGTTAGTTTTTATCAAACAATCCCCTTGGTTGTTCATGATTGCGTCCCAAACAAATACTTGATGGGGCATCCAAACATGTTTTTTTCCTGGTTGCTGGTTGTTGATGGTTGACTCCAGAAAACATCATCAACCTTTGATTTTTCCCATGATCCTCCAATTTGAATCCCAAGAACCTCCAAACTTTGATGCTTACCATCCTATCATTATAATCACACCACGTTCAATCGCCATAAATGCTGAAATCCCCTCGAAATTTCAGTTTCATCCATTTCATTCATTTCATCCATCCCACCAGTGAAAATGTCCAGGAAGTGGCCAACGACGATAGCCTGGACGACCTCTTCCCCGATGGCCTGGCGGACACCGCCATCCACGACCTGCCAGTGGACCCTGCGCAGTCCACGGCCCCGCTGGGCCCGGAGAGCCCTGGCGAGGACGAGGACTCTGAGGACTCCCAGGAGCTGCCCGTGGCGTAGGAGGACGGACGGCCATGGAATGTGGGGAAACCATGGGAAACACCTCGCGAAATAATCACATGGGATCATAGGGATCTATATATTATAAGTGTCTATTATAGGGGGTATATCTATTAGGAAGGGAGCAATATGGAGTAATAAACTTAGCATTTAGGGGATTGGCTTATATGTTGTTACCATTGATGGATTGGTGATGGTGATGGTTTTATAATTGTTACTGCAACATAAATCGGGATATGAGGCATCCAGCTTGTCAAGACGAAAACTGGAATCATCGTTCCTTGGCTCCCTTGACTCCCCGAATTTCCATGAACATGTGTATCATGAACCTCTGGTTGAAGGATCATTTCCTGACAGGCCCTGCTTAGTAGGAAGGAGTTTGGCCGAAACCACATGTGGTTTGAGAATGGTGGAGACCTCCAGGATCAAGGCATCATGACTCTCGAGTCCATTTGAGGAATGCCCAAATTTTTGATGGCCGTGTTGTGCTGCCACAAACTGGCATCGCAATGGCATCGCATTTTGTGGACCAATGCATGCACGAAAAAAGGTGCTGCAGCACCCATGATTGGAATTGCTGAGTTCGGGAAGGCACGTGAGAGTGGCGTGGTAGACCTGGTAGACGGGTTACTGATTGATTGCAGGTGATCTATATTATTTTGATTATTTTTGACTGTTTCCAACCGTCCCATAGCGTCCCCCTGAAGTAATTGTCCAACAGTCCAACACATTTCTCCAATGATTTGAATGATTTGGATTGAAGTTGATGGTCATAGTAGCCCTGCTTAGATACAGGAAGACCCAGGGACATCATTGGAGGATCTTGCGAGATTCGAATGTTTTATGCCGGGTGCAGGTGGTTCCCAGAGTTGGAATTGTTTCAAGATGATACCCAAACACATCGGTTGGATCTTCCCAGAAAACCATTGAAAACCCGACGCTGAGGCAGCTCGAAGGCTGAAGCAGTGAAAAGACTGCGATGTCCTACCACTGGAATGTGTATGAATATATCATATCCAAATATGTGCACACATATATCAAAAAATATCATAATAGGTGCTTTCTTGCATTTTAAAATTCTTTACAATATCGATATATAATGATATATATATATATATATTTAATTAATAGTTGAATATTGAGATCCTGTATTGAGATCGTGACTGCATCAGTTACGTTGTGAAACATCCATTGTAATTCCCTAAGTATCCTATATATATATATACATGTATATCCCGTTTGTCAGGGAGCGGTTTAGAGTTACAAACAGAGCAATGATCTCAATTTGGGTGAGCTACCTAAGAACCCACCATAAAGGATCGTTAAACCACTTGAAAGACGGCGTTGTCCATTTCTTGTTTCCTGCAGGTGATTCCACGGCTAAAAATATCTCCCTGGATGGATGGATTGAAAATCTTCGCGAATGGGATGTTGGATTTTGACCCTTATTGTTCTCCGTTGGAAAATTATTGTTGGACATCATAAATTTGTTTTTCTATCGTTTTCCCAGACACTTCGGGCACCATCTTGTATGCGCCATGATTTTGTTTTAATCGTTTGCGGCCTGAGATCTTCCGTTCACCTTGCCACGGAAAAGATGGGACAGGACGGCATGCATTAAATGAGAAACCCTTTGTTTGGTAAACTACCACAGCTATGCAAATTCACCATTTACAATAGGTAAAGCGACTATAAAGGGCCATGTTCAATAGCGTCAAATTACTGGAGGGTACCATTTTGTGTGTATTACATTGAGAATATGTGTCTGCACACGTTGAAGTACTCGTGGTGATCTCACAACATAACCGATATGTTGGATAGTGAGGGACTTGTGATTGTTAGGTTAGACAATCGACAGCAAAATGCAAATATCTCAAACAATATACATTTAATCATTTATATATACATTATTTTATATCATATTATTTTAAATTATGTTTATTATATATTTATATATATATATATATAATTATATTTGTAAATAATTGTGTATATATATATATATATATATTAATTAAGTTATATTATACCTGATAATGATAAATAAATAAGAATAATATATATATATATATATATGAACAGGTATCATATGGATATGAGCCAAAATTTTGAGACACTGGACAACGCTGAGAAATCGCAAGACGTGCCTTTGTTGAGTGCATTTTCTGCGGGCACAATTTTCGAAATTGGATCCAACATCTTAGCAAAATAAGATAAACATATTCCAAAAACTGGATATGGTTGACATTGGCCGGGCAAGTTGACTATGTACCTTATACATGGTACCGTATTTCTCAGGATGATTGTGGTCTCACATCGCCACAGCGTTAAGCACCAGTGATGTCATCATACCAGCAGCTTATATTGGCCATGGAGTTGCTTACATGATAAGTTGGTTGGAAGTAACATCGTAAAACCAAGTTTTAACTGACTGTTTATATAACTAAGTTGGTTTAATATGGTTTAATGAGTATAGTTGGTTCAAAAGTTAGCACATCTACTAACTCATGGTGATGATCAGCCAATTTGTCAGTCCTGGCCGCCCCCATAAGCATGTGATGCTCGCTGGGGGACCTTGGAAGATGAAGGGGAGATAAGTGCTGCCAAGATCAGCTAAAAACTTGGGGGTTCATTGCGAGGGACGTAACCACCACCAAGAATGTCAAAGATCACCATCACAACCTCACCAGGACTGTAGCCATTCTGGCTGAACGGCTTGCCGGCATGCTACAGTCAAGACATCCATAGCAATGGAATCAGCCCCGGATTAATCAACGTCCTTGGGCTGTTCGAAAAAGCGCAGTTCATATGGTAAGCATTCTACTATATTCTATTCTATGATTTCAATTTCATTCAATTCGAGTCATATCCGAAAACCATTGTGTTGGCCCAGAAACATATGGTCCGGAAACAGAGAGAATGATGATCCCTCAGAGGTTTGGGATAGCCCATGTAATCCAATTATATTCCCAATGATGTCCAATTTTGTTGATGGTGAAATCATGTTAAATCTACGAAACCAGCTTAAAGAACGTGATATTCCCAGAATTATCCCATAAGATTAGTAAGGATTAGATATTTTTAAAACTATATAAGTCATCTTACAGTGATGTAATTTGGATATTGTTCGTTTGTTTTTTTTAATCCACTAGTTATCAATGATATCCACTTAAGGATCATATAATTATCCACTATCCCACGGACCCAGTGATGATTACGCCATGTGGCCATGTGGCCGCCTTGGTGGGCCAAAATTTCGCCGGTCGTCGAGTCGGTGGTTTAACGGGGATGAAATTGTCATTGATATATGATATACAAATATGATCAAATATGGAGAATATATATATGTGTGTGTGTGCATTTTCATATTCCATGGCGGATGTATTGCCATGTCTCTTTGAGATGGTGAGAGATGGTGAAAAACGCGATGTCATGTTTGTTTTCGCATGGTTTCTCAACTCGTTTGATCGATCCAAATGGACTACGACAGTCCACGTGGTTCTTGTTGTGTAATAAACTTTGATTTTATCTCTCCGCAGTCGTTGTGGTCCAAGGCTTTGTTGGATGTTTTAGTCAATTTTAGTCGTTGTTTGCTGCGCTCATCTCGTCATGTCCATGACGTTTCTCCAGGCCCTGGCCTTGCTCCTGTCCATGCCCGGAATGGTTCACTCCGCCCGTTCCGAGGTGGCTGAAGATGAAGCGGCAGACGTGGCAGACGTGGTAAAGGAAGCGAAAGATGCGAAAGATGCAAAGGAAGGATGTTGGCTTTGGGGCAAGTGCTGCACCCCGCGGTGCAATGGCCTTCACCAGGATGTCGGCTCCATCTTGCAGTTCTTGAAGATGCATAGCTGCATCGTTGAGGAGCACGAATACTACGAAATGAAGCACGTCACAGGCCAGCGAGGTTATCAGAAGGTCCTCATGAAACCGCCGGACATCAGCAAGAAGTTGAAAGCAGGAGGGAACCGTACCAGTTGTTGACAATTTCAATGTGGGAGCGTGTGAACCTACGTATAGCTATAAATCATTATAAATCTATAGTCTATAGATGGTGAGTAAGGTTCAGTGCGCGGGTTGGAACTTCTCTTCAACCGAGAGGTCTCAGCCCAGTCGGCATCCATGTTCTTAGCTGTGGAAACCGGCCCGCTCCTTTGGGAAAAAAACATGGAATAATTACAGCGAATAGAACTACAAATGCATACGTAAAGTTACATCGATTCGGAAAATTATGCACCATTTGTGCATCACGATTTGTGAATGAGGGTAATTAGTGGAATTGAAATGGATTTCGACATGTTTCTGCGTGTAAGATTACGTAAGTTAAGGGCGTGCCAATGAATGCCAATTGGCTTGCGATCATTGAGAAACGCAAATCTCAAAGCGCACAAATGACCCAACTTTTTGTCCAGGAGACTATGTGTGCAAGGAGACCTGCCGCGTGACTTACAAGGACGGCCTCGGGTTGGAACGTAACATGCTGAAGCAGAAGTGAAAATCATTCCGCCATCCGACCCGTTGAACTAGCACAAAAAAGGCAAGGCAACTAGGATAAATGGTTCAGTTCATTGTTTGGTTAAGTCCCTATTGGTCCGGGTAAAATTGCAGCGTAGTACCAAACAGTTTCTGATTTGTGGCTTTGTTTCGCTAAGTGTTTGTACCCTGAAGTCCTGAAGGATGGTTCCAAGGGCAAGATGGTCCTCTTCCGTACTGGGGGCGACAAGGGAAATCCTGCGAAATGCAGGCAGAAGGATTGGTAATTATGCCTGCCTGATCGCTTGGAGGAAAAAAGCAGCATGGTCTGGTATGGTTTGGTATGGTCTGGTTGTGTTCGATGTTTCCACCCGAATTGTAAGTCGGTGATCAAGGTGCTGAAGGAGCTGCGATCTGATCGGTGAGAAACAGCTTCAAATCACGTTTGCAAGTTGCCCAGATAACCAACTGATCACGGTGAGATTCAGCGAATTACATCTCCCTCACGTGGATGCCATTCGCATGACTGACGAAGACCCAGGCCAACATGGCAATCCGAGGCGTGCGATTTGCTTCCCTGCTTGGGTTGTGGGTGTCTAGGGTCATTCCGAGTTGGCATGCAGCTATGTAATGAGTTTCTAGGGGCTTCAGAGCAGAAACCAAAACCACAGCCACTAGTGGCTGCTCCACACAAGTTTGAGGCCGCACAGAATGTAACACTAATTGGGCCCGGTTCCAAACACTGCAAGTCGCCATAAATGAGGCCTTTACTTAATAGCGATAGTTATAGGGGCCCCATATCCCAACTTTTGCAATCCCAATGGTTATACTACCCATAACATCAACGCACAGACTTGGCTTTTTGGTGGTGGCAAAAGTGGCAACTTGAATGGGGAAAATACCGGTCAACCACTGGGCTTTGGGGTATTGAAGTCAGCAACCAGCATTGCCCTTTTCAACATGTTTTAAATCGCTGGCAAGTGAGCTTTCTGCGTTTGAACTTGACATTAGGATTGAGAAATTTGCTGGTGGTTTAAACTATGTGAAATACTGTGTATATATATATATACACCGGTTATAATTATGAATTGCAATATATGTATATATATATATAATAAAATTTAAATGTAATTACATATGCAACTATGAATATATTAGCTGTGCACACAAAGAGATATATAAATGTATACGTAGATGTCTGTCCCAGTCTGTCCCAGTAACCCAACAGTTTAGGTTACAAAAACAGGTCCAACGATTGAAAGTTTGCCAGCCCTGTGTCATCCTGGGTCCGCAGTTTCGGTTTCCAGCAGTGGCTTGGATGGCTGAACCCTCTAAATACCACCAAAACTTGCTAAAGTATGTAACCTCTGGCTATTTAACATAGCCATGGGAAATGGCCCATTTATAGAGCTCTTTGGCTCGCGATTCTCAAAATCAGCTGCGAAGTATCTTGGGCCGTTCCAATTTTGGCCTGTACTGGCTCTAGGTACTTCCCACTATCCATTGCCACAATGATGCATTTTCTGCTGATGTTCAACCAAATATGTGGTCGCAAGTTGATAAACATCTGTGTTTTTTTGCCAACCGTTTTGGGTTTGTCCGGCTGAACTATTCTTCAGCGCAATGGCGCCGGAGTACACTGCGGAAATGATGGGTCGCATGGCCAAGGACCGGGGATGGTGGCCACCGGATGCCGCAGAGGATGCCTAAGGCTTATGGGAGATTTGGAGCCTCACAAAGATCATAATATTAAAGATGAGCCAAAAACCATAATGTTTTGGCAAGGCAAAGGATTGGTACCGTAAATTGCTTCAAAGCAGGTTTGTAGAGTCATTTATGTTTTTTTGAATAGTAGTTGCCAAGATATTAGGAATTGGCTTTCTGATGGCGGAGGGAATGATGTTTCAATTTTCGAGGATTCGTTCAATTCAGTTATTTCAATTTGCATGATCATCCCGGCCTTATCCTCGTTTGCGGGTAGCTTGAAACCACCAGCATGTCCGCAAAACCGTATATTCGTATGTAAATTAAACAAGTGACCAACAGATGGAGAATTGAGTTTGAACTGATTATGTTTGTTAGATTGGATAGATATAGATACGATTAGGTAGGCAATCCGATGATCAATGATGATCAAGGCACAGAATTTGGAACAGAACCAAGCACATGATCACCATGATCAGTTTACTTGGAGATGACCATTGAGATTTTCGGAGACATCTCCATTCATACCAAGGTGGAAGATGATCCCTTATGTTTTTTTTGCTTCAGTGCCAGCTACCCAGCTAAGCTACCCCCTCAGCATGTAATCTGGCAACAGAAAATCAGATAGTTAACAGTTAGACCTTCCAAAACCCCATGAAAATGGGCAAGTAATTCCTCAAAGCATTGCCCATGTTTCTAGATACTTAGAGGGTCCCAAAAAATATCAGTTCAGATGGTCGATTTCAGCCTGACACGCGCAGCTCAGGAGCAGGACAAGTCTAATTAAATCAGTTAAATCCTAACTTAGGTATGCAAAAAATAGCATGTGCGGTGGTGCTCCCCAGTAAAAACCATAGTAGCTATTGAAACTGGAGCTATGTTCCGTATCAGCCACCAGTGGTATCAGGAGCAGGAGGAGCTGTTATCCCTTGTTGAAGCTCACCAGCGCATCTTCCAGGAGAGGCTCAAAAAGAGCTTTTCCAAGCATCTTGGATACCTTTAGAAAACTGGGTTGTGGGCCGTTGGGGTTGGGAAGAACTACTTGTATGAGGTGGTAACCCCCACAAGTGATCATAACTGCTGATATACCATACATGATTATATGTATTATATATATAGTTATAGTTAGCTGTATAATATATATATATCTATTATAAATCAAAGTATTACATATATATATATATGTGACTATTATCATTATTCATGTATATCAGCTTCTAATATCTTCTAATGTGTGTTTGACAAGAATGAGCGACTCATCATTCGACTTCATGAACGTGGTTGTAACCCAAGGGGTGTGAGGGGTTCAAGCCAGTATAACCATGGGGGCAGTTGCTGAAATCAAAGGTGTGTGTGTGTGCACCCCCCAGCTTCTGCAAAAATAGAATCCAGGTTCCATGCCGGGTTTCGTGCTGTTTGGGGTTCATCTCGGTTTTTGGCGGTATAGAGAGAGAGAGAGAGATATATATATATATATATATATATGGTCCCATTCTTGGGGTGGCACTGGCCACCATTTGCAAGGTGCCGCCGGCCAGTTCTAAGTTAGTTTTTCAACCCCTGAACCATGTATATACATATCTGGATCTTCAAACGCCTAAAAAAGTTGACCCTTTCGGCTGTTAACCAATCATGATCGAAATCACCCAGTTTTATTGGGATCGTCATCAAAACTGAAACGCTCAAAAACCATGAAAAATGTGATATGTTTGTTCAACACATTCCCTCCCTCTCCCAGCGAATGTAATTAGCAGTTTTTGAGGTTGCTGGAGTAGTGCATCGGAGTTGGGTGTGCAGTGTGACTCTGCAACCCACCTACTTTTTCTTCAGAGCACCTTTTTTCCATATTTGTGTGCGTGTGTTTGCTGCCGTTGGGATGACATAACACAAAATCACAATGATTTGTCAATGATATCCTCAATCCTCACATTGTGAGTCATTAAACCCCAGTTTTTGTTTATCTCATCATTTGAAGGCGTAACCTAATCATACCTAATCTTTACACATGTTTATTGACCTCTCATTTCGCTGGTCAAAACGGCTCCAACGGCAAAAGCATCGTTGTGGAGGTTGTTGTTCGGAGAGGAGCTTGGTCAGAGAGTTTTTCCCCTTCAGGCGCCGATCATTGATGCGTCTTACAATCCGGCTTTCAACCATTTAGCCATCGTTATATGTTTTGGGCATTTGAATGGATTTTTACGGGATTAAAGTGCTGAGTTATCTTCGGCAATTTGATGTAGCTCCCGCAAATCTTTTTTTGGTTACTACATAAACCACAATTATCATGTTTCATATAAATGAAACTTTTGTTCGTTATCTTAAACATCCATAGGGTAAGTAAGTCGAAAAGAATGTGCATGGGATGGGATGGCTAGATCATAGTCGTCCACATAGTTGTCCAACTGTTTTCGGAAGTTCATGACAAGAAACATTGTTGTACAGTACAGATTTTATCCGCCTGTTATATAGACGAAAATTATATTTACGTATAATATATGATTACCTTTCAGTCTTTTTGTGTGACGGGGCAAGGTTCCCAAGATTAGTCATATAAAGACAAGACCCATGTGCTTCTTTCAACACATTCAACTGTGCATATTATATTCCACCATGTCCAAAATTCCCGGAGGACAACCGATAAGACATACCAACAAATATAGTTAAGTACTGTAGTACACTGTAGTAGTTTTTCCCCAATGCGTAGCGAAGGTTCTCGTTTTATTCTGGGGGTCTGGGGGTTGGGACGTGTTCACTCGATGCCGCTTTCACGACCGCAACTGTTCGTAACCGTCCGCAACGGTTCGAAACCGTTCCTATATGGTCGTGCCTATGGGGAGTGCTGCAAAAGTGGTCACCTTTGGAGGATTGAAACGTCGCGTAACCTCGTTTCGTGTGGCAGGCGCAGTACTTTGTGACATCCCAACATAGTTTCATAGCGTGTCGAAAGTAGTTCCGCGTGACAGGCGCAATACTTATAACAGTTGTGCATCGTTTTCAGAAGATGAGTTGCATTTTTCGTGTCAGGCGCAGCACTTTGGACGTGTCCATCGTACACTGGACACTCTACACTTTACACTTTACACTCCACACTTTAAACTTTTACGCTTTACACTCCACACTCCACACTCTACACTTTACACTCCACACTCCACACATCACACTTTATACTTGACACTCCACACTTTCCACTTTATACTCCGCACTCGAAACTTTACACTTCACGCTGTTCACTTTGCACTCTACACTTTACACTCTGCACTCTGCACTTTACACTTGACACCCCCTACTCTACACTGTACACTTTACACTGTGCACTCAGCACTTTACACTCCACACTCTACACCCTACACGCTAAACTCTACACTTCACACTTTACACTCCACACTCTACACTTTACATTGCACACTTTACGCTTCACACTTGACACCCCACACTCTACACTACACTCTGCACTTTACACTTTACACTCCACACTCTACACACTACACTCTACATTTTTACACTATACACTATACACTTTACACTCCACACTTTACACTTTACACTCCACACTCTACACTTTACACTCCACACTCCACACTTCACACTACTTTATACTTGACACTCTACACTTTACACTCCACACTTTCCACTTTATACCCCACACTCGAAACTTTACACTTCACGCTGTTCACTTTACACTCCGCACATTGCACTTTACACTTGACACCCCCTACTCTACGCTGTACACTTCACACTGTACACTCAGCACTTTACACCCCACACTCTACACTCTACACGCTAAACTCTACACTTTACACTCCACACTCTACACTTTACACTGTACACTTTACGCTTCACACTTGACACCCCACACTCTACACTACACTCTGCACTTTACACTTTACACTCCACACTCTACACACTACACTCTACATTTTTACACGATACACCTTTACACTTTACACTTTACACTCCACACTTTACACTTTACACTCCACACTCTACACACTACACTCTACGTGTTTACACGATACACTTTACACTTTACACTCCACACTCTACATGCACTTTACACGACACACTCCACACTTTACATTTTATACTTGACACTCCACACTCTATCTACACTTTACACTCCACACTTTGCATTTGACACTCTACACTTTACACTTTACGCTGCGCACTTTACACTTTACACTCGACACTTCACACCCCACAATCCCCACTTCATACCATACACACTACATTCCCCACTCAAGACTCCACTGTCTTCACACTCCACATGCACTCCACCCCATTCCACACTCCACAGTCTACACTGGTACGGTAACAGGGGAAGAAAATATTGTTTCACAAAAGTGCTTTATGTGACTGCATTCGGGTTCGTTGGTTGCTCTTCTTTTGTGTTGCCTCTGGGTGCGCTCATCCTCAACATGTTCAAATCTTGGATGATAAATAACCGAGCTCACTGCAAGCAATGATTACTAACGAGATTGAAGGTTTACAACCCATTCATTCCTTAGCCAAAATTGATTCCCTCATTGCGTTTGTTTTCTTTGTTATTGACTCTGGAAGCCTTTGCATCCTGCATGTTCCGACCAGGAGTCGGTGAGGCACAGTCGGCACAGTACTGCCATGGAGTCTTTAACTGAAGAAGCGCCAGAACAAGAAGCAATCGAGGATATCGAGGCGTCCTCCCCTACCGGGATGGAAGACCCAGTGTTACCAGATACCTTGGTCCCCGAATTTTGTCCCACAGCAATGGTATGTCATCCTCGTGGACTCCATTTGTGGTCATTAAGATTCATGGCAGATTTAATCGCATATAATATTATCGAAGGAAGTTTAGTAGTCAAACTTCCGACAATATGGACAGATGAAAAGCAGAGACGGGAAGAGTCAGAGAGAAGAGAAGAGTAGAAGAGAGAAGATCAGAGAAGAGAAAGAGTCAGAAGAAAGAAGATCCAGGTGCG
>Ga0126342_10012221_pt1 | contig 15321 bp, 12 predicted proteins | sample Cyp1metagenome_FD_92528 | JGI IMG/M metagenome (GOLD analysis project Ga0126342, IMG submission 92528) | Coral microbial communities from Lord Howe Island, Old Settlement Bay, Australia - Cyphastrea 1 metagenome | ecosystem: Host-associated > Invertebrates > Cnidaria > Coral ...
GGCGCTGGTCGTGGCTGTCCAAGTTATGGCAGGTTGGGATCACCGAGATCAGTTGGATCACGAGGATACGGAGGATCCAAACTGTTATCTATGAATATATATATATATATATACATATTTTAAGTATATATATATATATTTAAAATATGTATATATATATATATTCAAAAATATATATATATATATTTAAAATATGTATACATATATATATATATATTAATATACCTATCTATATGCCTGATCTCATGAGATCGTGGTCAGCATAATCAGATTCATCAGCATAGTGCATTTAACTTAAGGAGCTGAGTCAATACGGCAGGCGCCAGCTGCTTCTTGGGGAAGTCCGCCGTTCCCAGCAGGACAGGTGCAGTGCAGTGCAGGGGAGAAACTTCAAGACACGGCACCCATTTCCGCAGCTTCAAGGAAGATATGTAAAGGACTGAGTTTATATGGGTGAAATTAGATTGTCGCGTGTTTTGATTGGAGTTCTTAGGAATCACCTTATGGGGATGGCACTATGGTTCAATGCAAGTTTGCGGTAACCCGGGAAGCTCCCTGCGAACCTGATCCAGGAGTCTAACCCCCCAGAGACCGAGCCCTCACTTTGCCCCGACGCGAGGCTGGGTCACTGGGTTTTCCCCAGATTTCTACAGCAAGATCGCTGAAAGATCATGAAACTTCAGCCGCTTGGGCACCGACCTATCCCCCCTATTAGGGCCGCGCCAGCAATGACACCTCTGGGCCAAAAAGGTCAACCCAGGATAAATCAACCCCCAGTTTATTCATCAGGTGAGCCATTAAAAATACCCTGGTTGATTGGTTACTATAGGGACTTCTACTACCTCATTTACTGGGGATTATGATAACCGTAGGGGAACTTATCAGCCAACCACTGACAACTCCCATTGGCATCCCCAGAGTCCGACTGGCAGGTCGCCTTGCTCGCTCGGTCGCAGAGAGAACGGAGGCTGCCAAGGGGAAGGATCAATACTTGGCATGTAGTAAGTGGATTGTGACCCAAAACTGGGAATATTCCATATACATACATATGTATATAGATGTATATATATATATACATCTATACATATGTATATATATATATATATATATGTACATATGTATGTGTATGTATATATATATATATATCTAACTAGGGGTATACTGGGGTATTTAACATGATTATCCACTTACGAGCCGTGGGATGATCCCAAGTAGCATTCAACACTTCAACGAGGGACCACAATGGACCAGAGTTTTGAATTTGCCATAAAGCCATGGCTGGCAATTATCGTGATACGGCATGTATGTATATATATATTTATAAGGTTTATCTCCCTACTTAAAGTTAAAGAGTTACTGTTTGAGGAAATCCCTAATATATATATATATATATATTCACACTGTTACATACGTACATATCTCAGCACATTGGTCAACACCTTTCAACATGATCATTCGGTAGCACACGAGCAATGTTTTCAGGCGATACATCATATGTGACAGCCAAATTCCCAGCCATTTTTTGGTGCTTGGTCCTTGTCTGCTGAGATAGGGTGCCAGGTAAAAGGAAGGACACGGAAGGCTGTGATGGGCACAGCCCATTTGGGGCATCAAAATCAACAGATGTTTTTTTTTTCCATTGAGAAGCCATCTTCCTCTTTTCCCACGACGCCAGAGTTTTTGTCTGGCCTCTGGTCATCAAACATGGCTGGCGCTGGAAAATCCTGAAAAGCTGGTTCGATGATTTTTCCATCTATAGAAACCCGGATTTTAGGTGCCGAACGTTTTTGAAACCCGGAAATTATGGAGGAAACACCAGGTAACATCCTGGAAAAACAACTTACCAACAAGGGATTTCCCCGCCATGTTTGATGACCCCTCCGGCGTACTGGAGGCCAAAGATCCGACTGCCGCGCTGGCGCTGGTGGGCGCTTTCGTAGGGCCCTTTGTGGATGCCATCCACAATCAAGCTCTTCTCAGCTCCTTGGTTTGGATGGTCAAAACCTATGAAGATGTGCCTCTGATGACTGGGGGAATCAAAATCCAACCAGCTATGACTTGAGGTACCGTTTGGGTCCCAGGGTTTTGACAAAAATAGCCATATATGGACATATACTATCATATACACATTGAACATTTTTTTGGTTTTCTACGATTTTCTTGTGGAGTCGAGGAAAGCTTTGGAATCGAAGGCCCCAAAAGGTTGACGCACATCTCATGCACTGAAGTATCAATAAGCGAGGCTATGATGTGCTGCCGGTGACTTTGAATTTGGGCCTCGGTTTTGCCAAGACTTCCTTGCTGGTGCCGCCCTTACTGGCACTTGCCTATGCTCTGCTTGGGTCATTGCTGCCTCGACTGCTGGAGGCCATTGGTGGCACTGAAGCTGTTGGGAGGTTGCCATTGCTGCGGCCGCAGCCAGTGCTGCGAGCAGTTCTGGCGGTGGCGTCCACCTGTTTCATCATCAAAATCAGTGAGCTGTTGGTGACCAGCGATGGTCCATCAGCCCTGCTGCTACTGAGCCTGTTGGCCCTTTTCCAATGGGCAGCTTTGGATGGCCGAAGGTCGTCGCTGACCTTGGCGTTGCTGGCAGGTCTGCTTGGACCCTTGGCTGAGCTGCCACTGATTTCACTGGGTGCCTGGCACTACACACAGCCGGACTACTGGCCCTTGACGTGGCTAGGCCTTGGGCCTGGCACCTGGGCAGCGCTGTCCATGGTCACCGGGCCTTGTTACTTTGCGGTGACCACCGATGCCATCGCCCTGGGGCGGCTGTTTGCAGGGAAACTCTGATCGAACTGGAGATCCGAGAGATGCGAGAGATCCGAGACCGAGTTCACATCAGAAAACACCAAGGACACCAAGGATGTTAGGAGTGCCAGGTGGATCCGAAGTCATGTCATTAGCAGATGCTTTACGAGACATTCTCTGGACTCTTGGAGACTTGCTCGGTGCCGAAGTGAAGAAGTGGCCATGAACGACCTACCTTCCCTCAACGAGCGGACGACTTGGCTCCAAAAACCGCGTGGCGGTTTCTCAACACACACTGTGTGAAACGTATTTCTTTGTTGATTCCAAGTTCCAAATCTTTCAACTCACAGAAATCTGGAGTCTGGATCCAATCATCACAGCGTGTTGAGCGGCTTGCCAGGTGCGTGTGTCCCGAAAGAATGCACGGAGACTCTTTCGTCAGCTAGTGCCTTTGGCAGAAGTTCTGGGTGGAGGACATCACATGGGAAACCCTCTCTCCCTCCCTCTCTCTCTCTCTCTCCCTCTCCCTTTCCCTCTCTCTCGCTCTCTCTCTCTCTCTGTGTCTCTTTCTCTGTCTCTTTCTCTTTCGCTTATGCTTTCGCTTTGTCTTTCGCTTTCTTTTTCTCTCTCTCTCTCTCTCTCTGCTGCTTCCATTTGTCCCAAGCAGTCTGGTAAACATGGGTAACCTCCACTTAATCAGCCACATGGCTTGCTATAATTCACCCAACAAAAACACCTCAACCATCAGTAGCAACTTGTTTTTCAAGCCGGATAGGGCACATCTCTTTGGCTTTAGCTTTCCGGTGTGGTTAAATATCTGAGAACTGTTAAACATCATCCCTAAATCAGATATTTTTTGGGGTGGCTGGTACTCAACGGCCTGAGGCTTCCACGCCGTGTTCACAAAGAGCGGCAATAGGAGCGAAACGGAGCAGGATGGTCATCATCCCCACATGGTTTTCATAGGGGTTATATATGTGCGTGTATATATATATATAATATAATATAATATAATATAATATAATATAATATATATATAATTATAATATATATATATAATATAATATATATAATATATATATATATATAATATATATATATATATATATATAATGATGGTGTTATCACAGTGGTCATCAATAGACAAGTAATTCATCAATAAACCAATCTATAATATGTGTATCACATATGGTATACATAGATTCACATCCGTTCATGTTAAATCAAAACACCAGCCATAGGAAGTGTCGGAACAACCGCACAACTCACGCAGCTCCTGGGCAAGTCGTTGGGTCTCTCAGCTTTTCGGTCCCGTGGACGCAACAAAAATAACTGAACACATCCCAGAAACATGGGTTAAATATGGATTTATATATGGCTAAATATGGTTAAAACCCCAATAGCGGTTTATTGTTTTACAACTAAACATATTACATTAAAGATTGGTCATCTCCAGTAGTTTATGGTTGTTTTGGTTATCCCAGAGAACATGTCTTCCGCAAGGCCAGATGAGAGCCATGAGAGCCATGAGAGCCATGGAGCGATTTCTCCTCCCAGGTGCACGGAGAACTGGGAGTCAAAAATGTACAAAGGATTCAAAGGATATTATATATAGTTACTATGGTAAACTAACATAACTATGAAAAATCACAATTTTTATTGGGAAAACTCACTATAGATGGCCATTTTCAATAGCTATGTTAAATTACCAGAGGATAGTTACTATAGTTATATAATATAGCTAATATGCATATTTTCAAAGAATTATGATGATGACTAGCAATTGTGACTACTATTCTGAGTACTATTGTTACAAGTATGTATACTAAGACACTACATACATCATATTGAATATATTATATAATATGTATTGATATATATATATATATATCTATATTATACATTATTGAACATATAAAAATATACGTATTGTACACACTGGTACTTACTTCAATCCATCTACACCATGCTCAGTACGGTGTCCAGCTCTGTCCTCAGCAGGCAGACTCCGCAGACTGCCCAAACTGCACGCAGTCAGCCGGCGAAAGGTGTGGCTACAGCTGGTGATGTTTTGTAAAAACAATCCGAATATCAAAGATGATAAGCTGGGAAACCCCATGAAACATATGAATATGATTTTCGGAGCTCCAGAGTTTGTGCCCGCATGTTTTTTTGGTTTGAACATAGGGGAGATCCTTTGATGAACGAATCATTTTAGCTCATGATGTTTAACAGTTATCATCATTTTTTAAACATTTTAGCTCACGTCTATTTTACCCTCTGGTAATTTAACATAACTATGGGAAATCACCATCTTTAATAGGTAAATCAACTATTTCTATGGGCCATTTTCAATAGCTATGTTAAATTACCAGAGGGTACCTCATTTTGAACACCAATGATTTTTCAGAGCCAGGTCTGAATCGAAGCCAGTCGGAAGGCCGCAACTCGAAAAATCAATGGCTGATGAGGATTTTTTCGATGGCTATCCCAGGGGTTGGTACATGTACATCACTTGAAAAAGTATTTGTTTGAAGATGATATATATATATATATATACACAAACAAATCCCCAATAGTTCGGGATGCTTGATTAGGACATTCATATACCAAGCACTCTTTTCTTTCGAATCTCTTTCGCGAAACCAAGCCGAGGAACACGGCCCAAGACAACGCGGCTGGAGGCCGATGTTTGCTTTGAGGACATGGAAATTCCATGTTTTTTTTTTTTGCGAGTCTGTGAGATGGAAATGTGGGTCATCGTCACAACAGGTGGGTGTTGCAAAGAGGTGCAGTCCGCTGGGAGATTCCAAGTCTTTGATCGTCATGAAACTGACCCGGTCAGAACGGAACCAACTCTTTTTGCTGACCAGAAATACTTTGGGCAGATATTCTTACCCACCGTTTGTATTCCAAATGTGTTGAAGTTCAGCCAGATACAATTGGTCGAAGGGAAAATTTGCACGAAACCCTTGCAAAGTGATGGTAAAAAGCCAAAATCACAATGAACCAGCCAGCAAAAAGGGATGACAGAGAGTTCTGAATGCTGCTCGATTGAAATTCATTGGATTCTTCCACATCACCAGCTCTTAGAGTCCACTCATTGGGGCATTGGGGCGCCTTGGGGCCATGCCAGGCCATCCTTGGGCGTGTGCATCTTAGTGAATGACCCAACTGCAACAGATAATACGCTAGTCATTGATCCGCCTGGTTTCCCAGGGTTTTCCATCTTTTTCATCAGTGAATGAAAGACTCTGGAGGAAAAACAGCGATGGTCAAACTCTGGAGTCTCATCTTTATTTTGGGATCTGAAACTTGGCCCCAAAATCTGGTGAATCATCATTTTCCCACAGATGGCGTTCCAAAAAATGGGGCTGTTCCAATGAGGTCCACTTGCAGGAGCAGATGCGACAGCATTGGCAGGGCGGTCTCAGGGAGAAGCGGGAGATCGAGAGCGAAAGCCAGAGCCTCAGGTGGCGTAGCCTTCGTTCCTAAAGCAGAGGAATCTACTGCAGATGTCCTTGGCCACAAGGGATTCCCATATACCAAGTGTTTGTTACAAATGTTACGTAGGGATTCTAAACCCTCCGCGGTTTCAGAACCATGGCCATTTCTGGTTGGAACTGGGTTCCAGATGTTCCAGGAAACCCAACGTCTTGCAGGTCCGGATACCTCGAAAGTGTCATCCAGGAGGTGGATGCGCCTTGATCCATGACGTTGTGGGCAGCATGAAGAGATGATGCAAACAGATCGAACATGGTGAATCAAGATGAACAAATCCACGACCCAGGTGTTTGCTTTGTGCCTTCTCACACCATCATTGCCATACCATACAGGTTCTTCACATCTTTTGGGTGAATCACTTGCGAACCACCAATGCCAGGTCGTCCTTGAAAACTCCTCCACCAGTGCAGTCGTGACCCTGGTACCCCCAAACTTCTGCTCCAAATCTTTCGCATCCCAGAAAGTCCAGACATAGCGCAGTGCATAGTGGCAGTGCATGCTGAGTAGTCTCAAGGATGTGGTGAGAACTTCATAGAACTTCATTCTCCTGCAGTCATTGGCGATCATCCGAGAATATTGGCCAAACTTGGGTGCCCCAAAATTCGAAATGACCCAATCTGTGATCACCTGAGCCGGAAAACATCTTGGCCCGTAGCCGAAAAATCCCCTTTGAAATCCTTCTTTTTTTGCTTGGCGTCATGAATTCCGAAGATGTTTGTCTAGATCTGGTTAAATCCCCAAGTTTGTTGGTTAAATCCCGGTCAAATCCTCTCTGCGGGCGGAGCTTGTCCACCGGTCAAGGCCTTCAAATTCTACGTGCTCTTTGCCACCAGCTGCCGCTTGGACACCTAAAAACTCAATGCTCACAACTCATATCATCCAAATCATCCATGTATGGTGCATATATGGCATATACCCGGCAATATACTCTCCATATATCCATATATCATCCCAGTGAGGAAAACCCAAGTGCTTGGAGTTTTTTTTGCAAAGCCATGAGACGTCCTGGACGGCGCGATGACGTGATGACGAGGCGAATCGGAGGAGCTATGAAGCCGGAGGGCCTGGGGTGATAGTCGACACAGTAGACATATGGGTATGGATCAATACCTATTAATACCATTTTTAGGGGGATGAACATCCATAAATCCCAGCTATTTTGATGTGAACTACAGGGGTACAAGGTTTTGACACACTGCCATATGATAATATGTATATATCTATGATATATCTATAACTAGTACAAAGATGACATGCCGGAGAAAAATCATCCCAGTTGGCTTCTGTGCGAACCGTGGCGAGTCGATGTCAGTTCCCATCATAGGAATAGTCCACATTCTTGGGATTTTGTAAGGGTACCCTCTGGTTATGACTAACAGTTCGCCATGGTTTTTCGATGGCCCTAATCGAAATAGATGGTTTACCTAGCTATAAAATGGGTGGATTTTCCATGGCTATGTTAGTCATAACCAGATGGTATCTGCATATTTTGGGGCTTGAGCAGTTTATGAGGACCCTTACCTTTTGCACTGCTCCAACTGATGTTGGATCGCATACCACAAATCGGTTTGATCCCCATTTTCTGGAGCTAAAGCCTCAAAAATAGCCTCCAGCGTGTTTAAGAATGTTTCACATATTTCACATAGATAAGACCCACAAGAATTGTGTAGATCATTGTATATCATTGTAGATCCTTGTAGATCATTGATCATTGTAGATCATCATATATTGATATTATATGATGTTATATAAATAATAATATAATATTAGTAATAATAATAACAACTATGTATACATATAATATCATATCATTTTTCCTTTTAAGGTTTTCCCCATGATTTTTATCCCATCCTTCGAGGTCTGGCGCCGGGACGTGTCACTGAAGTCCCTCTTGGCGTTCGAGGCAGAGGTGCGCAGCTTTGTTCAATGGAAACATGGAGGAAAAACCATAGAAAACATGGAGGAAAAACCATAGAAAAACCATAGAAAACAATAAAAAAAACATAAAAAACTTGGGGTTTTAATTGGAAACCCATAGAAAGAGAGAGGAAGATATGGGAACATCCACCATAAATGGGTGAAAAAAAACAGTGTTTCAACAGAAAAAGTCTGGGAAAACAAAAGACATTATAGATGGAGATTTCTGATGAAGGTTTTGTTCGCGAAAATCATCAACCTCAATAGGGATCAGTAAGCGGTAGAATGTGGTGTTTACCAATAATACACCATCCCGGACCATATTTCCATAGATTTTCTTAAACAGCATCTCCAAATGAGGGGTTTATGGCATTGGGTTTACCACAGTTACCCACCATTGATCAACATTAATCACCATTGACCAGCACTATTAACCCTTAGATGTTCTTAACCATTATAGCAATGGGTTAGTTTCAATACTAAAATGGCCATCCATGACGACTGAATGATTTGGAGGGTGCCCCCATGACTTGGGCTCTCGGCCCTCTGGGCCCAGGTGAAAGCGCGACAGGAATCGTCCACAACGTCTGGGGCGGAAGATGGTGGATGCCATGCTTGGGGCATCCCACGAATCGTAAATGGGTTATACCCCCAGTTATATGTGGAATATCCCCTAATATATATATACATACATACATACATACATACATACACACATACACATATATATATATATATATATATGGGTTATAAACCACTTACTAAGTGGCATGCACATCCATGTGGGTTAGACGAATTCCGGGAATCCATTTGCCCCCGGTTGACCACGGCTGGCCATATCCCCCTTTGTTCTCAATCAAATCACCTCTACTTTTGTTCGTTATATCTAGCAAAATGCCCATGCTTGTTTGATCCCCAAATGTCGTTGATGACCCAAATTAACGATTAATGCTACTGAAACGGTTAACCATTAATTGGGGTAATTATGAAGGATAACCATAATTACTGCTATGTATATATATATATATGGTTAACCATTATTCCCTTCATTGCGGGATAGGGGTTCATACCCATTGCGGGGGCTTTCGATCAGAGATTTGTTCCCTCATTTCCAGCACCAGTCGGACATCGGTCGGACACAAACAAGGATACATCAGGTTGACCATGAAGAGCCAAGAAAATTATCATAAATGGGTTATATAATGTTATAATGTGGTATAATGTGGTATAATGTGGTATAATGTGGTATAATGTGGTATAATGTGGTATAATGTGGTATATATATAGCATTCATAAGTACCCCGATTGATGGTTATATAACCATTTCAGTACAATTAATCGTTGGTTCGGGGTCATCATTATATAACCAATGGAAATTTCCAAAGTCATGGGGTACCCTGCAATCATCCAGTTGTCATGGATGACCATTTTAGTATCAAAAACCCATGGTTATTGGTTTCATAATTGATGATCAATGGTTTTGACAATGTATGAATAATGGATGAATCATAGGAATTACCCTCTGGTAAACTAACATAACTATGGAAAATCACCATTTTTAATGGGAAAATCCAATATAAATGGTCATTTTCAATAGCAAACTGTTAAATTTCCAGAGGGTACCGCCCTAAACCTGCCACCATGATCTGATGGATGATTCCATGGGGATTCCTAAACCTATCACTGGGGATACCCCGATCGACGTCTGAGCGCGCCATGTCGAAACTAGGTCCAGCGATGATGGCGCCGATGCCCGGGAAGTGCCTGGATCCTCGTGACGTGGCCCAACTTTAGTGATTCGTATGGCATCATTTATATTATATATTTGTATATATATATATACATGTATATATATATATACATGTATATATATATAAGTGTATATATATATATAAATAAATGTACATTGAACTGGCAACGCCGGTTCAGATTTCGCGCTTCACCCGATAAACCCATATCCGTGGAGTCCTTGCACTCCCGGAATGGAAGAGAAGAGAGAGGGTTTGAAAACAGAAGACTTGGAAACGGAAGAGGAAAGATTTGGAATGGAAGAGGGAAGACTTGACACGGATGGCTTGAAAACGGAAAAACTTGACCCTCAAAGATTTATATGTTGGGTGGGCCAACATCCCCATCCCATCTTGCGGTCCGCCGTTTTTTTTCATCGGCGTTTGGAAGCAGAGAGCAATGCGGACAGGCGTGACGCTTCTTTCGGATACCTTCAACAAGAGGGCGACAAAGCTGACGATTCTTGCATGGAACCGCTCTCCAACCTACGTTCAACCACTTATATTCCCAATTATCCCTTGACAAATCACGCTTGCATCAAGCTCATCCAGGAAGCCAAAAGTCTTGCGAAAATCGCCGAAGGCCACCGGCATTTGCTGTCGGAAGCGACGGCTACGCTGTCTTGGTGCACGGTCTTGGGTGCTCCATCAGCCAGCTCACAGAGGGTTTGATTAATCCCTTTGGTGCGAAGGTCGGCACCTTGTATTGGCTGGCAGCGGAGGTGACTTCATTGGAGAAGCGTGCAGGAAGCTTGGTTTGGCGTGTGGGATCCTTCCATATGTCAACACTGAAAAGGCTAGGCAGCCGGACTGCGCCGTTGCTGCCTTAGAGCTTGATTTCGTGGCAGGCGACGCAAATGGCGCAGGCCTTGAATCGTGTTCGGATGACCATCTCCAGACTGCTTTGGGCAACGCTTGGAAGCTGGGGGATTGCCGGCCACTGATCACTCGATTTTGCGCATCTGGGGACTGCATTCACGGTGTTGCTCTAAATTGGAATATTGGAAGTGATTGGAGGAAAGTGCGGCAGGTTTCGTGTCCGGTGAAGGAGGAAGAGTTGAAGCTTCGTCCCAGGGACAGCGATAGCCATGTGGCACCGAAGGTGTTTTTGACGGGCAAAGGCCGCAGATCTGCAGTGGCCAAAGTGTTTCGTGCAGGGAAGCGGCGTCGGAAGTGAAATGAAGAGACACGTCCGGTACGAGCTTATTGGCGCTGGCCACCCGATAAGCCGATATCCGTGGAGTCCTTGGACTTCCGGCTTATCAGCTTATCGGCTTATCGGCGCAGGCCGCTTTGAACCAGCCATGCCAGTACGCTGTAAATGAATATATATATATATATATAATTATATATATAATTATATATATATATAATTATATATATATAATTATATATATATGCACACACACACACCATATCATATGTTTGTATAGATATATCAATTGTTTTTTGACAATGATTTCCGTTTTTGAATCGATACTTGGATAGATGTATAAACACACATGTTGTTGTCTTATATTAAATCTATATAAAGAACATTCTGTATGCTATATGTAAATAAATAATTAAATAAATAAATATATATATTATATATATATATTATAAATCAATCTGTTTCATGAGAAAATGGGTGCAATCAGATTCTCCCAGGCGATCGTCAAAGTTGCCATCCTCCGACTCACCACCTTCCTCCCTGAGGCGGGTCGCCAGGGCATCAGAATCTGGCAGCGATAATTTATCTTATTTGATTTGTATTGATTTATCATCATCATTTTGTATCATTTTGTTGGAAATGATCGTTTTGTTCCATTTTATACTTGAATAGATAATTTATATTTGGATAGCCCCGTTATTGTGTTTCATTTTGTTGGAATTCCCGTTTCGGCCATCAGAAACTTGGGTCGGGGATTCAGTATCCCCTTGAGGCATCCTGTGCCTCACCATATGAGTTTGAAGGAACACAAAAAAATCACATTAAAAAAAAACACAGTTTTTTCTTTTTGTTTCATATCTGTTGAATTTAATTGTTCAATGTTTTTTGGCAGATTCTTTGGTATTTTCTGCAACTTTCATATCGACTTGCGAATGACAATTGTGGGTCCCAAATCTTTCTCACCACTTCATGGCATGGTTGGTGGGATCCAAAATGACCAAACAACAAGATTTCAGGTGTTTTTTGTGAAATATGGCTTACGGTATTCATAAGGTCCAGATTGGATTGCTCATCGTTACATTTTTTAAATAGATAATTTTTCTGAAGCATCTTGAAACATCATTGATAACTATAACTATGATTGATGATGTATTCATATATATATATACACATACGCTGCACACATATCAGTGGTGTCAATCCTACCTCGCAAAAAAATCAGCTTGTCCAGTCGACTTGTCCAGCTTGTGGCTGGCATCATGATTCTTTTTGGCAGACATCACTCCTAGGTCAAAACAACATGGAACAACATTTACTATCATTTTCCTTGTATTTTCTTTCATTGTTTATATTATCTTACATATCTTATTACATATCTCTATATATAGATATATCTTGTATGATCTTATATTTTATATGTCCTTCGATGATAAAAAACAATTACACAATTTTATTATTTATTATATACATTTTCCTACATTATCTTACATATCTTATATATTATGCATGATCTTATATTATTTTTATCTGCTCTTCTATGATAAACAGTTAAACCATACTATTTCCCGGCCATTTTCATTTTCGGTACTTGTTGATTGGGTACCTTAGGTGCCATTGATATAATGGGATATGATGGGAATATCATGGGATAATCTGGGATAATATGTCTCGACACACTGAACTATTGCTGAATTCGTTTTTTTACCCAGGTAGTTTTCAGTTCCAGTTACTGGTTTTTGCTGAGTTAAAATATAAACACATGTGCCACAAAACCTTCCAGTTTCAATTTGGGACACATTCGTGCTTTGCAATGGCACACGTCATTGGAGCAGTTTGCTACATCATTGAACTGCAGTAACTCCGATCTGGCGCCACTTTGCGTGTGAAAAACGCATCAAAACACCAAAAGGGGGGGTAGTACTTCGTACATCTTAGTACCATACGTCGCCAGGTTGCGGCGCTCCTCCGAGGAGGAACGACTGGATCCTGAGCTGAGATTTCCTAAGTCATGGGGGTACCCCGCTGGATGGTTAAACAAAAAATCTGAAAATAGAATGAGTGATCTGGGGAGAAAATTTTAGGATTTTCCCCATCTTTCTGACATATTTCTGGGTGAAGTTGTAACCTGGCGTCGTGACGTTTCGTTGGAACGATGGGAGTTTGGGATGATGATTCCCAACATGACAACCATGAACGTGTCTAGGTGGGTTGAAACCATGAGTCATCACCGAGCAGAAAATGTGTCAAGTACGCTTGATGATCAAACCTGTGCGATCTGATTAGGTTTATGATCGATGATTATGTTTATGATCGATGATTATGTTTATGATCGATGATTATGATTATGACTATTAATATTATGATGATGACGATTGATGATTGATGGTTGATGATTGATGATTGATGATTGATGATATTGATGATTTTGATGACTGATTATTGATTGATTATGGATGATTGATGATGGGTCATCAACAGATATATAGTGCAACTCCAATGAAATGGTCATGTTTCCAAGGAAGCTCTTCCAGCACGCTTGGCAGAGGCTATGGAGGCGGAAGAAGAGCACGTTGTCGCTCGTACTCGCCGCGGTGATTGGGTGATGTCAATGGGAATTCCAGGATCCTAAAATGGAGGTACTGTACCATATAAGGCCATATTTTGCTGGGATATTCCCTTACATAGGCCTTATATATGCCTTATATATGGTAGGTACCTCCAATTTAGGTTCCTGACATGGCCAGTGATGATGTCGCAGCCATTTTTTTCAAAGGTAGAGAGTTAGGGTTGACTGAAGCCTCAACCCACACTGCAACGCGGCCACCTGTGCCGTGGAATTTTTCAGCCGCAGATTTGCTGTGGCCATGCCCGCCATGCCCTGCTGTTTTAGCTTCTTCCGGTGCCGCTTCCCGGATGACCTCGATGAGAGGGGAACATTTCAGATCTCCTTGCAGAGACGCGCAGGTCAGGCGCTGGGCATCATGGCAGCCTACTGCCCTGACTATGATGGCTTGGTGATCGAAGGCTTGACAGAAGTGGGGCCACCAAGGGCCGGGCATGGGGGAATGATCGGACTTCCCTGGGAACACCAAGGCATGTGGCCAGGTTTACTCTGGGAACTTTAGGAGGAAAATCTAGTGAGATGGGTTGTGTCTGTGCCGAGAGCTGGTCGCTTGAGCAATGGGCCTCCCACTGGTTCAGATGGCTTTTCCTAGCTTGCTTAGACGTTGCCGTTCCAGCCATGCCCAAAGCATGTGCCAATCATCTCCGGATCTGAAAAGCCGAGGAGTCGGACACGGCCATTGCCCAATGGAACCAGGAACATCCTGAGGCGGAACTGCTGGCAGGTCTGGCCATTATGGAGGTTAATGGCCGACGCAAGGGCGAGGTGGGAAACTCCCATGGGGAATGTGATGATGGTCATGGGACCTTTGGGAACTTTGGGGAGACCCAGATGGGGTACTTTTTGGGTGAAATGACCTGGGATGGGTCCGTACATCTCCGTACTTATCCGTACAGTGTTGACCTCTTCACAACTTGCATCCAACTTCGGGTGTGGTGCCTGAAAATGGGGGGATTGACCCTTAAGTTGTGGCCATCAAATGGTGGGGATGTGTACTGATGACTGATCATTGGAAGGAATGGGGTGCCCTATTTCCAAAGCAGGGATTTTCATCTCCAACGAAAATACTTTTTCAAGTGAGGTTCAAAATCACCCAAAACAGGACATTTACCAATCGTCCAAAACAAGCTGAAACCTATTTGCAGAATGGTATACAGATACTAGGTACGGATGAGATAGGAGTTGTCGGAGGGTCCAGTTTTTTTGATTTCCCATCTCATGAGTAAAGTATTGTTTTTGCCCTTTGAAGGCGCCAAACTCCTATCTCATGTGGTTCTATTAGTCATCTGAAGGATACCTGCATCAAGTTTTTACATATATAATTATATATATACAAATTATGTCAAATCATATCATATCATATCATATCATATTATAATATATATATACACACTATAATATTTCATATTCGTATGATATTCATATTTATTATATCATGTTATGTTATGTTATGTTATGTTATGTTTTATTGTGTTGTATTATATTATATTATTTTAATATTGATATTTATATTAATATTTATATTGATATTTATATTAATATTTATATTAATATCTATATTAATATTTATATTAATATTTATATTA
>Ga0126342_10012222_pt1 | contig 15321 bp, 12 predicted proteins | sample Cyp1metagenome_FD_92528 | JGI IMG/M metagenome (GOLD analysis project Ga0126342, IMG submission 92528) | Coral microbial communities from Lord Howe Island, Old Settlement Bay, Australia - Cyphastrea 1 metagenome | ecosystem: Host-associated > Invertebrates > Cnidaria > Coral ...
CACTGCAGCGTCAGAGAAAACAATTGCAATGCGGAAGCTGATGCCCTTGTAACGTCATCACTGGAACATCCACTTTGACATTGATTATCAGGACATAATCGGACAGACAATCACCGATTCGCATTCAGTACATATACATATATATATACAGTATATTTACTTATATATATATAGTATGTATATATACAGTACATACATATATATATATATATATATACATATACACAGTATTTATATACAGTATATATATATGATATTATTAGATAGTTGACTATATGACTATGACTCATCATACATATGTCGATTGGGATACACATAATATACAGCTGCGCAGGCTTCCAGAGCTGAGCAGCGGCGCCACAAGTTCTGAGTTTGCCGAGCTGTGTCGCAAGGCGCGTAATTTCCAGCGGCGCCGTTGATGGCGGGGACGGCGGTTGTGAGAATTATGGGGATATCGTGGGGATCATTTCTCAGAATATACATGTATGTATACCTTAAGCAAATCAAAGTAATTGGAATAATCCCATGGAATGTTTAAAATTAATGAAAATAATGGGATTATTATAGTATATATGATAATTATATATGTATACATATACATATTTACTGATTTGTATGGGACAATATAATAATCAACATGATTCGGGGACATTTTAAATGACATTTTTTTTCTTTTTTAAATACAATCCCATATGGATGTATGGAAGAATTGGGGATATGTTTGGTGTGAGTATCTGGAATCAAAGATGGTTTGCTAGAAGATCTTCATTTTGTTCGATGCTTTTTCCAATTACAAGCCATTAGGATTTTCCAGCTAGCCATGTTTGATTGCCAGAGGGCAACCAGCTATGAGGATGTTTGAAGTCAAAGTTTAAAGTTGGTGTTAAAAAAATGGTGAGGTTCATGCATTAACACCAGGGTATATATGTAACCAACTAATGATTGAATTAATGGTCATAACATGTCATTAACCAACCGCAAAATCGGTGCATCTTAGGCTTTCCAGGTCCAATCGTCTTTCTTTTGGTGGTGTTTGTGTATATATATAATATGACTATTTATATAATATAATTATATATATATATAATGTAATTATATACAATATAATTATATATGATATAATTATATATTTAATTTAATTATATATAATATCATTATATATTTAATTTAATTATGATATATAATTATCTTTATATGATATTTTAATATATATATATATATGTTATAATAATAATAACAATAATAATAATCATAATAATAATAATATATATATATATATATAATTTGTTTCAAGGTTGTTACTTGAACCCCCAATCATGCTGTCACAATAAAATTGTATCCTAAAGTTTTTTGTTGTCCTTCTGGATCCTGGAGCTGGCTGGGATTTGGACGGGTGAAGACGCTGTGATGTGGTTTGTTTGTTCATAGTGTCCTGACCACAAAAACAGGTATACCCTTTGGTAAACTAACATAACTATGGAAAATCACCATGCTATGAAGGGGACAACACACTATAAATGGCCATTTTCAATAGCTATGTTAGTTTGCCAGAGGGTAGCACAACTACTGTAAATCCAACATCCCCGTTGTTAGCTCTCAAACAAATCAGTACTGTATATCGACTTCTACATGCTTAGTCCTCCCACCCTCTCACTCAACATGTTCCAACATATGTTCCACTATTTATCATTGTTATGTGTTTGAACATGTTTGAACCATGCTCCATTAAATCAATTTTTACATAACAGTTTTGTCCCACAGAGTGGTGCCTCCCAGTCATGTTCATTTATAATTTTATAACCCCCATTCACTAGTTCGATTACCAAAAAACCATCGAATTCACCTGAGTTGAACCGACTTAAACATCAGTCAACCATCTCAACTCTATAAATCCACATGTTTGTTTGCCTACAGTTGTGGCCCGAAATACCACTTTTAAGTACTAATTAAAAACCCCATTTATGGTTCATGTATAGCCCCATGGAAATAACCAGTTATTACTAATACATGGCCATGACTCAGGTCTATAAACTCTATAAATCCACATCTTTTCCTATAAATCCAAATTTTTGTTTGTATTTTTTTGTTGCCTATAAATCCCATGTTTTTTGTTTAAATGACCATAGCTGTATGTTTGATATCCAACTAAATCCCTATTGTTGGTGGTTAAATCCCTATTGTTGATGTTAGACTACCAGTTATAACTAAATAAATAGTAGTTCTAGCTATAATCAGGTGGTTATAGTCCCTTATGCTTATTGTTTGTTGCTTAAAGAACCCCCTTCGTCTCGTCGAAATCAGCGCCTAAAACAGGTGGCCGAGGCCATCGCAGCGGCAGAGGAGCAGCTGGAGACGGCCAAGAAGGAGGCGGAGGCGGCATAATCCACGGCAGAATCCACCGGGGTTAAGCCGGTTAAGCTGCGGAAATTCTATCAATATTAGTGAGTATGGTGATTATGTTGTGAGATAAGCCAATTAATAATGCTATAGTGGTATTAATCAGTATAATCACTATAATCACTATTATCACACTAATCATGGGTGAGTATGGTGATAATAGATAATATGAGATAATAGTGATTATAGTTGTCATATGTTGTGATCATTAATGAGATAATAGTGAGTATTAATGGTGATAATAGGCTTTAAACATACTGTTATTAGTATTATAAGCCATTAGGTTGTATACTCACTATTATCTCACTATGATCACTATTAATAGTTGTGATAATTATCACAGATAGTCATAACCATGAGTAATAATGATAATTATGATAATTAATTATAAAGCCACTAATAATGATTAATAACGGTATGGTGGTATTATGTTGTGAGATAAGCCAATTAATAATGCTATATAGTGGTATTAATCACTATAATCACTATGATCACTATTATCACACTAAGAATGGGTGAGTATGGTGATAATAGTGAGATAATAGTGATTATAGTTGTGATATGTTGTGATCAGTGAGTATTAATGGTGATAATCGATCATAGTCACCAGTTATTGATGGTGGTAATAGTGGTAATAGTGGTGATCAATGACCATATTCATGGTGATAAGGTTAGCCACTACAAAAATATTTATTGATAATAGCGAGTATCATAATAGTGAGTATACAACCTATTAATGTTGATAATATTGGTCATTAATGGGATAATAGTATGATTCAGAATGATTAACTGGTAGTAGTCATCAATGGTGAGAATAGTGATTATGATGGGGTATCTAGTACAATATCAAACACCATATAGTGAGTATGATAGAGATTATCAACAATTTAATATCAATAACTCATCGTATTTATTCATGGTGATGAATGCGACAATAAGGAGTAACAGTGATAATAGTGGTCATTAATGGGATAATAGTGATTATGATAGTGACAACAGGATGGGCCCCCCGTTCGATTAATGTTCAGCTGCCTTATAAGTGGCAGAATTCTATGCTTTATGGTAGATATAACGAACTAGTTAATGGGGTTTATAAACCAACTCATAACTGGGGGGGCACTATCATTAGAAGGGGCTGAATTCCCAAGGGGGATGATAATAATGATAATAAAAACAATAAGCTATTGACTTATGACAGGGGCTGCTATTTTAAGGGTGTTGGGTTGAACAATCCATAAGGCAATGTTTTTCTTTGCGTTTTCAATGTTCAGAAGAATCATCAGCTTCTTGTTAATGATAAATAATGACTAATAGTATAGAGTGACAATGGACATAGTGACTTTAGTAATTATCAACTGTATTGAAATTGACTATTTGACTATTTGTGACTATTTGGGGCTAATTACTATTGATGGGATAATAATGACTATGTCACATAATCATTAAAACTAATAGTGATATAGTCATAGTCATTGTACATTAATATCAAACTAATGATGACTATAATAATTACCATGATAATTCATTCTCCACCGGATTAGTAAGCCACTAATAGTGACCCAGAATCACTATTATCCATACGTATCATACATAGTTGGATAGTTAAGAATATGGGTGTGTCTGAAAATAGTGTACCCCTAAACCCAATGGTTAATGATCATTATCCCTATTAAATGGCTATAATTGGGAATATACCCTATTTTCAGACAAACCCATATACATTAGTTCACACATCCCCACCCCTTAATGTGACCAAGACATTGGGTCGCTCATGTTTCTTCGCAGGGGCTGAAGCAGGGCGACGCAAACGGAATTCTGGATGATCATAGGAGAGCATGCGAGCCGTTGCGGTGTGTTTGTTTGGACAAGATTAATCTATGGGGAGTTGACTCAAAGAGATCCTATGGACATATGATGAAATATGGGGATTCTACCCATATATAACAACAGGTTGGTGGTTTGGAACATGACTTTTATGATTTTCCATAGATTGGGAATAATCATCCCAACTGACAAGCATATTTTTCAAGATGGTTAAAACCACCAACCAGACAATCATGGAAATATGGAGATATGATTCATGAAAATGACAGCGTAAGTGGTATCAACAATGGAGATTCAACACGATTGAACAATCAGAGCCAACAAGGGGTAATGAAATGTCCCGCTTCAACATCATAAAACCATTGGGGGAACACCTCCACCAACCACTGGTTTGGGTATGTTTGGGTGATGGATAAAATACGATCCCATGTTGTTCAGTTCCAGCAACTATTTTGACTACTCAGCCTATGGACGAACCAGGAATTACTGTGGTATCTTGATAACGAAGAAGGAACAGGAAGCCAACAGAACACTTTGTGCAGGGATACAAACATCATCAAGACCTGTATTATTTGGCAGATTCCGAGAGGCATGTGCAAATATGCATATTCCCTAGAAACACTACAAAGTTTGTGCTCCCAGCACGTGACGGTTGTTTCATGACAGTTTTAACGGATCCGGTTGCTGAGAAGCTGCAGCATCAAGTCCTTGAAAGATCCTTCCAGCTGTTGCGGTTTCGAACGACAAAGTCCCCTGCTTCACCTTAAATGCCAGAATTAGATGGTGGACAAACCATGTTTGTTTGATTTATGGTTGTTCTTCAGGGGTGTGGGATTTGAAGGACCTGGTTTCTTGGAGCTACATCCCACGTAGCAAGTGGGTATACAGTGAGTATATTAGAAACAACGTATGAATGAAATATCCTTAGTCGTATATGGGCTAGAAGTTATGACTTACTGTCCAGTTGATATAGAAGTTTTGGGGGTGTTATTTGGTTATCAACCACTGATATAGGTTTCTATCAGGGTTGAACCCAATCAATCACAGGTGACTCATAACCATAAGGAAGTGATATCGCTTCCATCCACCGTATCAGTCATGTTATTTCTTCATTTACCAGTTTCCCAGCCTTTTGAAAGCGGTGCTGGGAGCTAAAAAGCATAGCTGTATAAACCCAGATACCCTTTGGTAATTTAACATAGCTATTGAAACTTGCCATTTATAGTTGATTTACCTATTAAGAAAATGGTGATGTTCCATAGTTATGTAAACGTTTACCAGAGGGTATGGTGAATCAAATATGTGGTTTACAGTTTAAAATTACAGTTTTATTACTGTTTCTCCAACAAAGCTGGATAAATAAAATCATGCCCTCACTTTTTTGTGTCATTTTTTAAAGGGAAACATTTCTCCCAATGGCCAGATTTTTTTTCGCTGTTTTCAGGTGAGTGAATAGTGATAAATTGAATAAATGATGATCATTTCGCCAGATCACTGCACATTCATTTGGTATATTTTGGTATCAAGTACTTAAGGATGATCTTTTTTATGTACAGTGATAATCTAATTAAGTACTGTAAATTATTGTACATCCAAGCACTGCTTTCATGAATGGTCTCCATTCAGCGCCGTGTTTTGTTGGAACCTTTGGGTTCATCGCCACGAGGATTGAATCCGTACGACTTTTGTCGAGGTTTATGAAGCCAAAGCAGCAGCAACTGGAACGAAAACGGACGGAGCAAGGAGTTTTTTCATATGTTGTGAGGCCGCTTTTTGGTCAGTTTAACATTGGCATATCACCAACAGAAAGATATGAACTTAAGTTATGCCAAATTATCTATATAGCAAATTCGGGCATTCGAGCAATCTTTGGGCAAAACATGTTGAAGCTGTTATGCTCTACATTTGAGTAGACAACATGATAAAACATGAGATTTCGGGGTAACCTATTTTCAGACACACCCACACGTATACATAAGCAAACATAATCACATTTTATAGTGACAGCCCTATAGGTAGAATGATGGGGCTTTGACTACTCATTCTCATGCCAGGGATGATAAACCCAAGCATGCAAGGGCAATGTCTCGCCATGTTTCAAATAATCCACAAAAGATCAATTTTGGGGAGGGAGTTCCGGAGTTCCTTAGTGCCTTCATACCTCTTTTCAATGGCTTTGTCGACCCCAATTGGTGTTCCAAAATGGTCATCAGAAAAAAACGGGAGTCCGTAGCCCGTATCACCATGATTATGGCCATATGTCAATAGTCATTCCAGGATCCTAAAATGGAGGTACGTTAGTACCATATTTTTGGCCATATTTTGCTGGGATATTCCCTGAAATTTAGGCCTTATATAGGCCTTATATATGGAATCGGTACCTCCAATTTAGGTTCCTGGAATGGCCAGTGAATTGATGGATGATGAATGATGGATGATGGATGATGGTAATCTAACATAGCTATTGAAAATGCCCATTGATAGTTGGTTTTCCGAACTTAAACATTGTGTCCCATGATTTTCTGTCGAAGACGATGGCGCCCTCGAGGTTAACCTCGGCCAAGTTCGTGCTGGCTCACTGGGAAAAGCAGGTGGCTGTTACAAGAGCCGCAGAGGCACCGCAGCAGGACATGGCCTGGCTGCCTGCAGAATCCCTAGATTTTACCCGGTAATGAACAGTTGGACCCTGAAAATTACAAATTTTTAGAGGAAACTAACCTTTCAACCCCTATCTGGCAGGGTCTATGTTAATTTACTGCAGGGTACATGATTTCACTGGTTGGAACTGCGGTGATAGAAGCACCATGGCATACCATGGCTATTGGCCAGGCCGGAGGAAAGAGTTCCTGGGAGAGGTGTATCAGAAATATTTCGGTTGCATCCCATTTTTAGCCTCATTAAGATCCCATGAAGTGATGATATGCCATAAGAAATCCCATCAAACCCCTCAAACGTTGATGGTGAAAAATCTCCATGTCCCATCCAAAATCCGATGAACACGTTTTGCATTAAATCACCATGATATCCCTGAAATCAAATCTGGATCTCGCCGTTTTCCCCATCAGCCCGCCAATGAGCTCGGCTCAAAGGGGTTTTTGTTGGGGCTCCGCGGAGGTACAGGACTTTGGCAAAAAAGCCTGTGCAGCTCTACGTTTAGCCTCTCCAAAGGCGCGGCGAACGGCGACCTTTTTCGGGGGAAGAAACGTGCCATTGGCATCGATGGGAACATGATGGGAAAAGGAAAGGGAACATATATTATATATATGATATATATATATATATATATCATATATATGATATATATATATATCATATATGATATTTATATAATATATATATATATATATATATATATTTATACATATATATATATGTCTGAATCGGTTCTTGGTTTATGTTGATTTTTCTGAAGATATGATGGGAAAACGATGGTGAGCTGTGTGTGAGTCTTTTTGAGTCTTTTTGATGTTGGCTTTGGAATGTATAGCCCTGTATAGCATGAAACTTGTTCAGCCCTATTGGAGGGTGTCACAATCGGTCCAGGACAGGATTTTTCGATCCTGGCAGATCTAAGATACTTTGGCCATGGCTGGCCACGGCTTGGAAAAAGCGAATCCAAAGCATGAATTTATGGCCGGGTTTTCTATGATGTATTTTGGCTATGAAACATTGCAAGTATCATGCTTAGTTTGACCCGAGGGTCCAATGATTGTTGACCGGGAGGGTGCTGCAATGAGAAGTCCGTAGGGGGAATCATGAAATTGCAAGCCACCCGTCCAAAGCACCAGTTCTGGGTGAAACCTCGATGAGTGGGTCTGCTGATTGTTTTTTTCGCTATCATTTTGCAGATGTATTCCAAACCACTGCAATTTTCATCAGTAGCCCCCATTGATCCATGAATCTTTAGTGAGGCGCAGGGAAGCGGCACAGAATTGTTGGAGGGCCTAGGCGAGGCTCCGGGGGGTTGCAGTTGGATGGGGATGGAAATCCTATGGTTTTTACGTGTCCAAAATGGGTGGCCTGCTGCACGACTTGGACGAAGATTGGACGTTGTCAGCAAACCTCACTTTTGAATACGTTTGAAGAGATAGGGAAAAGATGGGAAAGGTTTCCTCTAGATTTTCCCTTAAGCTATATGGTCAATGCCAATACCAAAAGAGAAGTAACTCAGGTTGCCATGATGACTAAGTGGGTTTGTCAATGGAACATAGATTGGGTAGACCGTAAATTGCTGGTTTGTAATGGAAAGATATGATACTCTGTTGGAATTCGGGGTATTGCATGCTCAGACAAACCTAAACATTGCAAACAAAAAATTAGTGTGCTGTTCACATCTCCATACGTCCACCAGTCTATCTGTTTTTTGACGTGAAAACCGAAAACACGGGTGAATCGTCTTTAATCCCATGACCAGATGAAGGATGTGACAGACTGGCCACCGCCAAAATGTGATGATTGGACCATGAGCACAAATCTTAGAGTTGGTAGAGGATGTTAGAAAAAAAACGGACTGCCTGGTTTTTGCACGGTCAACACAATGGTATCCTGCATATGCCTGTAGACATTACCTATTTGTCGCATTGATTGGCCATGTAAGTATATCTATATTATTAATTATATATATTTATAAACTGTATATACTGTATATACTGTAAATAATTAATGTATATATTGTATATACTATATATACTGTATATACTGTATATACTGTATATATGTTTATACTATATATATATATTTACTGTATATATTTAATTATACTTATATGAATGCAAGTATAAACTGTGTATATGTTCATTGGTCACATATCTTATGCCTGTGACCTTTGGTTTGTTGGTCTTTTCAGTGTTTTTTTTACATGTGAACAGCATGTCTGGGAAATTGGTTCTATCATTGTACTGGAATTGGAACAGTAATCATGAATGTGCTTACATGTTTTTTGCCCTTCATTTCTTGTATCTGTGAACCTCTCTATATCCTTGTGCAATCATCAGGTATCGCAAGTAGCTGGCACCTTGGGTATGATCTGTGCTGTGTTTCTTCCTAAGTACATGAAGAGCACAAACTGCGTCCAAAATGAATGTGTTTGGATTGCATGCAAAAGACAAACACATTGCGATGGAGGGGGAAACTGAATGAACTCCACTGATAAAAAGATAAAATAGATGGGGACACCCAATGAAATCCAATGATAAAATGAACCAATCGGTGGGGAAAACTGATGAAATCGAGTGTGAAATTTAACAAGTAGATTGGGAACACCGATTGAATATAATGATGAAATCAAGGAATGGATGGGGAAAACTAATGAAGGACAATGATAAAATCAGCAAATAGGTCGGGCAACATTGACAAACACTAGTGATAACATTAACAAATAGGTGGGGGAAAACTGATGAAATCGAATGATACAATGAAGAATTAGGTGAGGAGAACTGATGAAATCTAATGACATAATGAAGGAACAGGCAACCAAAACTCATAAAGTCTCATGATAGACTCAAGAGGTAGGTGGGGCAAACCAATGAAGCCCAATAATAACATGCACCAATAGGTTGGGAAAGTTTTGGACAATTGACGCAATCCACTGTATAGACTTGGAATAGATGATAAAATTTAATGTTAAAATGAACAAGTAGGTGGGGAGAACATTTTTTTTTTGGATAAACTGCTCAAATAAATAGGTCGGCAAAACTGATGAATCCTTCGATAACATGATCGAATAGATGGGGAAAACTTATAAATGTAGTGATGACCTGAAGGGAGGAAAAGGGAGGGAAACTGATGAACATGACAGCATGGAGAAATAAGGTTTGATCCCTCTATCCAATCTATCTATCTATGTATCTACCTACCTACCTACCTATCTACCTATCTACCTATCTACCTATCTATCTATCTATCTATCGATCTATCGATCGATCTATCGATCTATCGATCTATCGATCTATCGATCTATCGATCTATCGATCTATCGATCTATCGAATCTATCTAATCTATCCTATCTATCCTATCTATCCTATCTATCCTATCTATCCTATCTATCCTATCCCATCCCATCCTATCCTATCCTATCTATCCCATCTATCCTATCTATCCTATCTATCCTATCTATCCTATCTATCCTATCTATCCTATCCATCCTATCCTATGCTATCCTTTCTATCTATCTATCTATCTGTCTATCTGTCTATCTATCTATCTATCTATCTATCTAATTATACATATGTATCACATTATGTATCAGTATCCATGTGTTTTGTTGTTATGTTTACTCAATGCTGGTTGTTTCCGTTTGTTTTATCGCTTTTTCATTCAGATTTTTTTTTTGAAATGCTTTTGTTTTTTCGGAATGATAATGGTACGTATGTTTTTGCTGTCCTGTGTTTAAGTTTGTTTTTTTGATCTGGAAATCTGGAAATGATACATTTTACGTATACATATGTATATGGTATTGTGATGTTTCTGTCCAGTGTTTTTTTTTTAACAAGTACAGATAGACTGACAATCTGATAATTGATATTCTGTTGTTTCAGTTTTGTCCAGTGTTTATATAGTTTATATTATGTTAGACATTTCTATCTGTATCTTAGTGTTACACATATTTCCCCGTTGTAAAACAAAAATGATAGAAACATGACAGATGGAAACGAACTACAAATGATAAACACGACAGATATAGAACATTAGATAATCGATACATATATACGTATTAATATGTATGTATATATACATATACATGGTTTTGTGATGTTGTTTTTCGTGAAACCTTTCCCCGATTTGCTTTTATTAGCGAAATGGTATTATGTTTGTATATATATATATATATCTACATATATGTAGGGTTCCGTGATGTTTTTCCAGTTTTACTATCTTAAGCATTTCTATCTCTACATTTTTCCGATACATATGCTTGGATTTACGTATATTATATATAAATACCTGTTCGTGAGTTTTTCTGGAAATGATTTCTTATCCAGTTTTGAACTTTTGTTTCTATCTGTTGTTTATATATATATGACTGAAAAAAATAATAAAAAAAATAATTTTCTATTTGCAAGTCTTCCACTATATATATATGTATATGTAATTATATATATATTATATATATTAAATTTAGTGAGATATAGGTGGTGTGTCCCATGATCCTTCAGGTCTGTTCAAACCTTACCGCAGCTGATTGAACCCGGGCCTGTGCCTGGAAAGTTGAAATTTTCCGCCGTCGTTTCTCGGGTTTTCCTCGTCATGCTCAGGCACGCCGCACGCCACGGTGAGAATGGGGGGCGGATGCGCAACGAACAGAAAGAACAATACAGAACAGTACATATTCATAGTATTATTACAACATTCCCTATGGATCCAGCCGTACCTTCTTAGGAAGTGGGACTGGGGTATGATTTGGGGGGTGTCTTGTACCTTCTCAGGAGGTGTTTGGATCCATAGGGCATAGTAGTATTGTAGTATTCACACGTTTTTTTCTTAGTGGGTTTCATAGAATCCTTTTTTTTGAAAGCACATCCAAACGTTGTTTTCTCCAACGACATTTACATGATCTTCCCATCCATCTGTATTTCCCAGCACTCACAGTGAGATCAAGTTGCAGTTCCTTATGGCTGTTCTCTCGGGATCTCTCGGGTATGTTCACATACGAATCAACATTGGTGATCAAAACACCTATGAACGAATACACTGTAGTACAGAAAAAATAGTTTTGGGGTTGATGTTTATGCTCATAATGTTTTTTTTTTGCACATTTTAACATCTCATGGTATTTCTTGATTGGCTGCCCAGTAGAGGTTTTTTATGTCCTCAGTTTCTGGTGGCTTTCCTGGCAGGTTTTTCGTGATTTCCATGCTCCTCACAAGCAAGGGCTCTCAGTGCGTGGAGTTGACTTACTGACTGCTTACTGTGAGGCAGTGATGGATAGAACACGAAAATCATATACAGTAGGTCATGTATACTGGTTGGTGGTTTGGAACATGACTTTTATTTTTCCATTCAGTTGGGAATTTCATCATCCCAACTGACTAATATGTCTCAAGATGGTTAAAACCACCAACCAATATATATATATATATGTCATAGGGACCAGGAGTAAAGTCATGGAGAAATGTCCAAAATTCATCGTGTTTTTTTATTGGGGTTACGGTGTCGCGAATCCACCCGATATCAGCAGGCGGGGGCTTCCGAAGGGAAGTGCAGTGAAGCCGTTGACGTGGGTGGTTATACCATGCTTGTTAACAAAAAGCATGGTTTGCCATTTGTAACATGAATGCCCCCCCCAAGTACGTGATTAAGGCAATCTCAGGCGATGAACGGTTTCATTCAGACTCCAGACCTAATTATATATATATAGTACATAGTACATAGTTGTATGTAGTTGTGTCTTTGAGTGGACTGGCCCGTAGATTGGACAGATGGATGAGATGCTTACAAAGATAGACGTGATTGCAGGGCAATGCTTTGTGTGTTTCTTAGTAAAGGCCTTCATATACGGTATATATAATATATATATATATATATATTGTAACAGACACATATCATTATTATCATTTATAAATATATATAATCACATACTTTCATATATCATATATCTTAGAAGCCTCAGCTCAGCGTTTTTTGTTTAAACGTTTTTTTTTTTTTACAGGGATTGAGATTGATGTTTCGAGGTCAAGTCAACAAAGAGAATGATGATTTACGGTACACATGTTGATATCTGGATTCTGGTCCTCATATTTATGGTACTTAAATGTATTATAATCATCTTTATAACATACAGATGTGTACATTAACCACTTATAACTGGTTACTATAATGGGATAATCATCTTTATAATGGAATTATATACCAATAATAGTGGTTAATGATGGTTAATGGTTAATAATCACTGGTTGGGAACATGACTTTGGCATTTTCCATTTCATATATGGGATGTCTAATCTTTCCCATTGACGAACTCCATCATTTTTCAAGATGGTTATTGCACCACCAACCAGATGGTATTTAAATGTATTTAAGCTATGTGTATTGTCAATGGTCAAAAGTCCATTCTTCAACCTTGCTTTGAGTTGTAAGTTACAACTCTATCCAGTGGACTGAGGTGTATTTGCCGTCACGACATCGACATCTGAGGTTGGGGTTGGGCATGTTTGTTAGAAGGTCCAGGCATGAACTCAAGAATTCGGGTAGGAATGGACGCGGAAAATTCATGTTCTGTAGTATTCAACCATGCGATTTTCGGGTAATGAAGAGTAAAAAACCACATCCATCCATATCCATGATGGGTCAATAGTTATGGGACCATTTTTTGGGCAAATACCTATATGATTTTGCCATACGAATGGGGATGGAAAAACAAAAATCGAGTTGAGGTGATCCCAAGGGCTGGCAGGGTAGCGCGAAGCCTCAATTTATTTACAAAGGTGTATATAGATTGATTGAAAGGGGGGGTCATGTTTATGTTCATAATTATATATATATATATATATTATTTTTTTATATTATGTATACTGTATATATAGCCATGGTTTATGCCATGGATTTGATATAAAATGTATAAAGTTGTTGGAGTAATTCCCCAATTGCCCGCCTAGATTTTGTGAATCTGCAGTTAAATCAGATCTGCACTATCCATACATCCTCAAAGAGTAGGCTGGTTGGATGTTCACCACACAACAACTGTTGAACTCATGGCGCAGATAGCTATAGTTATGGTGTTACGAACCAACTTATACCTGGAGGGTCCCAAGTTGTATACATTATCCCTTTGTTATAGCTGATAGTATTATGTTACTAGTTACTAATGTATTACTGTATTTCTTGTCTGTCATTTGCTTATATAGTATTATATATTATTACTATCGTCATTATATGGATATTGGTGATTTCTTGATGAAGTCAATAATGGGGATTAATGACATCAGCACATACATTTCGTGACATCACTGGCATGATTGTTGGTAAAGGATCATATCCCCAAATGGTCCAAGATGATAACAGTTAGTTTCAGGAGAGCGAATTATTACAGTTCAGCCAGATCCATTAAATTAGTATTAGTTCCCATTGAATCCCATTAAATCACCGTTAAGCGCTATTAAATCCTATTGAAAACCTTTATTAATTCCTATTATATCTCATTATATAAACCATCATTAAATCTTCAATAGATCCCATGAAATATCTCAATTTAACCCCCATTCAATATAGTAATCTTATATATATACCCTCTGGTAATTTAACATAGCTATTGAAAATTGCCATTTACAGTGAGTTTTCCCATTAAAAATGGTGATTTTCCATAGTTATGTTAAATTACCAGAGGGTATATATAATCTTCATGATTGAAAATAGTAAGCCCACCATAATAATCTATCCATTTAATCCCCATTCAAATCCCTACAGGATGGTGCCCCCCCAGTTATAAGTTGGTTTATAAACCCATTGACTAGTTCAGCCACTGAAATTTGAGGCGTTTCTGAACGCGATTTCGAACGGGGGCCCCATCCTGTACGTTTCACATTCAAAATCTCCACGGATCTCAGGTGCCGCAAGATCCGGCCGCGCCTTCGGGGCGGCCGAAGATCGCCCTGCGCGGTGCCAAGGCGGGCACGACGCCGGGCCCGCCGTTGCCGTCCCGGGCCTCCGAGGCCTCAGAGGAGCGAAGAGTTGTGGTCCAGGCTTCTCAAAGGCCATAAAGGCCATGAAAATTCGTGGGTTTATATGGGTTTATTTTCAAAGTTTATTTTCGGGATGCATGTTTTCCGGGACCTGGGCACCCTTCTTTTTGGACCCATGTTTTTTGGACCTGGCCGGATTCTTTGTTGGACCTGGGGGCACAAAAAATTGGGGGACTTGCCTGTGTGTTTTCTGGACCCTGTGGGGGTATGTTTTTAGACCTGCATGTATTTGTGCTGTACCCAGGGAAAGCCAAATTACTTGTTTCTGACCTCGGTTTATTTTTGGACCCGTGCACCTGCATCGTGGACCTTGCCTCCATAGGGTGGGGGGGGGAACTCCATTGTTATAGGCGCTCACATTGGGCTTGATGTTTTTGGCCCTTGGCGCCTTCTTTTTTTGAACCTGTACATTTTTTTTGGACC
>Ga0126342_10012223_pt1 | contig 15320 bp, 17 predicted proteins | sample Cyp1metagenome_FD_92528 | JGI IMG/M metagenome (GOLD analysis project Ga0126342, IMG submission 92528) | Coral microbial communities from Lord Howe Island, Old Settlement Bay, Australia - Cyphastrea 1 metagenome | ecosystem: Host-associated > Invertebrates > Cnidaria > Coral ...
GCTACTGCCGCTGGTGCAAACATTTTGTCGAAAAAGAAAATAACAGTCTCGGTCGCCTTGTTTGGCGCTGGCGGGAGGTACGGGCGGGAGACACCAGCACAGAGAGGGAATGTTTCTGGCTGGTTGGAATGAAACATTGCGGTCGCATAGCGCGGTTGTTTTGTTGCGTTCACCATCTGCACCAGGTCACACCATCTCGCAAGACGGCGCAGACAGCAAGACGGCGCAAGACAGCGCAACACGGCACAAAACGGCGCAAGGCGGAACACACAACAGACGACGCAGACGAAGCACCGACAAAACCTGCCTCGCTTTCCGCCGGCAATGGAACGAAAGGTTTAATTCCAACTCGTAAACGCTGGGTGGATAGGACATGATAGGACAACAAACTTCGTCTTGAAACCTGTCCACCACCTTGATCTTGATGCACATCGGGCCAGCCACAGATTTGGTTGCGGAAAGCAAGGGACCCCCATATCCTTATATCATCCTAGATCATAGCCCTGCCAATAGGATTTGCTACACAGCCAATCCATTTGCATTGCAAGAAAATTGAGGCTGTACCAATAGGGGTTTGATTTGGTCACGCGACGCAGGACATCAATATAATATATTCAAATCCAGTAGGATTAGCTGCCGAAAATTTGTTTGTATTAACTTGCGCCCTTCAAAATCATCGCTGTGCGCAATGCTTCGGCTCCTTTTAACTAAATCTCCAATTGTAGATGAAACAGGCTGTGCCATGGTGATTCTTCTTCCCTGATGTGACTTTCCACTACCTGATGTGACTTTTCTGTATCGCCGCCGTGCCATGTGGATGATGTGACTTTTCCAGCCTGATGTGACTTAAGTACGGTGCTTGTAGCTAGAGTACACCAAAATTCAATAACATTGAGTGGTTGCATCAAATAACCATATATGATCATATAGTATTTATGTATGTCAGATAAATTTCAACATCTGAAAATTTTGAGTGTCAGAACAAGTGCCAGAAGATTTGTCAGAGAAACTGTAAGAGTAAATGTCAAAAACATTGCCAGAATAAATGTCAGAGTCAATGTCGGAGAAACTGTCAATAAAAGTGTCAGAATATATGTCAGAGAGACTGTCAGCAGACACGTCAAAAGAAATCAGTAAAACTGTTAGATATTGTGGTAATGTATGTGATAATAAATGTCAACACATATCTCACAAACTTCTTCGCAAAGTACGTCAACACGGCGGGGATCACACGAAGTAAAGCAATTGCCGGGTAACTTGTAAGTCCATGGATGTTTCTCGGACGGTTTTATCAGCATATCAGGCTATAAGGGAACCCTAGGAGTTCCGGAGAGTTCAACGATTTTTAATCATTTGCACTACCAGGGCCGAGTTTCAATTCGCAGTCTGTTTCTGTAAGAAATGATAGATCATAGGAATCTGGACGGTTGTCATGGCCAAGTTTGCTCAGGAATTTTCCAGACTACTCTTCTGTGGGCAATACAAGCACTTTCGCTGCGGAGTTTTATGCAAACAATAGCCGATATCCGGACTACTTGCTTGCCTCTTGTACCGCCGCCGGCGTTATCCTTGAGCGAGCAATTAGCAAGGCAACGCACTTACAATGTGAGCAGTGTTCTCGAAGGGCAGCATGCACCGAGCCACTGTGTCAATTTTGGTCAGGAACTGCTCATTTGGGTGGAATGGTTGGAACGGGCGGAACATCTTGGACATGGGTGACATGGGTGACATGGGTGACATGGGTGACATGGGCACTTTGCAGGTGTTGAAGGGCACTTTCCTGCTGCCCGACTCTCCTACGAGTTCGTGTGGAGGTCGGAATTCTTAGATCATCCGGAGTCTTCAATCTGTGCACTGCTAAGCCAGTGCTAAGCCAGCCTTAGGTTCCAGCCCATTTTCATTGATGTGGCGGAAGAAATCAAAAAATATCAAAGCACTACTAAGTAGTTTATATATTGTGCTTGGTTTGTGGTTGTTAGTCATTTTGCTCGATGCTCTTGCAACAGGATGTCAATTTCTGACAGAGTTGTTTAGGTGTCAAACGGGAATGGATCCAAGCGGGGGTATGGGCAAGCCGGCAAACCAACACTGTCTCAAGGCACCAACTGCTTCGAGGAGAGGCTTCGTTTGATGATTCGAGACTTCGACGTTCCCTGGCTGAGTTACGAGAACTGAGCCTGGCGTAAGTTTTATGTAAACATCTTACGTCTGTTACGCCTACGCTGAGTTTTTCTTTAGGGGCATTATGAGTAATGCCACTCTGGAAAAACTTTCAAAACGCAAGGTCCCAACTTGAACAGTGACTTGAATAGATTTTGGCATCTGAATGGTTTCTCCTCACTCTGGTGTGCGCGTTCCTAGCTTTCTTGAACGATTCTTACTAGGTATCTGCATCGTTGACTATTGGTCTACTGTTTGATGTGATTCTTTCGTGTTGCTGCAGCTCAGCAGCCAACACCAATGGTGCTGCACGTGTGTTTTCCATCTTTATGCCATATCCCTGAAAGTCAAGATGATAATCAAGCGCTTTTCGCAGCTTCCCACAATTTTCGACTGGAATCAGACCTAGCGGCTTGAAGCCCAAGAAGGGCGCAGCGGCGCAGCATGCAGGAAGACACCATGTATGGGAGAGTTCGCTTCAGCCGATACAACCAGATGCTTGGAGCATCAGAATGCTCATTTTGCCCTGGTGCAGCTTGAGCTGAAGCAAGGCAATTTGACATATTTGACCCAGCCATACACGGGATAGAACACAAATGCTGGAATATCTATTCTTATGCACTGTATTATATACCTATATAAAACGGATATATATATAATTATATAATTATATATATATACACATTAAAAAACAGTTAGACAAACAGGTACGGACATATTACGACGACACTATGATACTCTCTCTCTCTCTCTCTTCACATAGTACAGACTACACATACAGATACCCAAACCTCCTTATCTATTGATTTTCGTATTCAAACATTTTTTATAGCAACTCGGCAAGCAGGTGTGAAACAAATCTCAGTTTCTTCTGAGGAATATCGGGCATGAGGCCGCTGTTGTGCAAATGCTGCCACCGATGGGCCAAGTTGCTGTGTTGCCCGCAGCCACGGCACAGTCGAGTTTCTTGGCATCGGAGAGTTGCCTGGACTGTGCAGTCACACCATGTCGCACCATGTCACACAAACTGAAAACATCACATAATTCACATGCAACAAACATCACATGCCACTACTCAGTCACTGCTCCTTTGAAGTTCTGGTCACAGCATAGTGCTGCCAATTCAAGGGTCCTTAAGACGGCGACCCTGGCCGAGCTGAGGTCTTTATTTCCCAGCACCCACCTGGGAAGAGAGAGACTCATGCAATGCGACCCAGTGTGCCGAACCGCCCGTTTTCCGGATCCTCTGCCGAAAAGCTGCGCGGTCTCCCCAATGATAAAGTTGTGTAACTAGTCGGTCTTCTATGGTCTTCCATGGGCTTCCTTTTGCCATGACGAACCTTGCTGTTCTCAGGATTGGTGTCATTTCACCTGATACTGAAGAAGGCTGGTGCCGTTCCTCAGTGCTTCTGTGAGTCCAGCTGGAGTCTTGACAGTCACAAAATGAGCGGATCGCGCAGTTGGAGCAGTTGGACTGGGCCATGACGTACTGTAGACTCTGTAGACGAACCAGCCTCGTCTTTTGACATTAAGAAACACTGTTGAATCAGAATTATGCAAATTCCACTGCTCCAGGACATTGTTGCCTGGTAGAGATTGGTTAATGCAAAAAGCGGGCTCCAAGCCTTTCAGTGTTGAAAAGAAATGTCAAGAGACAAACATGGCAAATGTATGCAAATGTGCTCTTTCCAAAGCATCCTTGAGAGACTGTGATTGTACTTGATAAACTTGAGCTGTGCATTGTGTCACTTTGTGCACTCCTGTAGGCCGCAACATTTCCCTGGGCCTGGAATGGTGGCGAGACAAGGTCAATGCGGCAGGCGGCATCAAAACTCAAAACGGCACCTGCAATGCACTTTCGGAGAACACCTCAATGGGTCGGAATGGTCCCCAGAATGGTCATCAGAATGGTCTCTGGAATGCCCGGAATGCCCGGAATGGTCAAAGTATGTCAATGTCTTGGCCCGGCTTTTTTTTTTTTCCCTGCATGTCATTCCAAGTCACGAGCCCAGACAGCCCAGGTATTTATCTGAAGGTGGAGCTGATTTGGAAAAATACCACTCAGAACGGCGAACCCAACAATCAGATTGCAAGAGCAGAGGCGCATTTGGACGGTCTTTCCTGCATAAGTATGCATAAATATGCATAAGTGCCTAAGACTTAACTAATCTTAAGAAGGAATCCTTCGAGTCCTTGGATATTGGCGACGAGATTTTTTGGCCCTGCTCAGACCAGCAATTTCATCAACAGACTCACTGACCCAGTGCAAGCTATGGCAGGGCAGCCCAGAGGAGAACTCGTGAGCCATGTAGGGAATACGACAACGTTCGGTTCGGCAGCGCCCAAGGTGAACACCTTCTATGGACACACGGTTGCAGTCAACACAGAGATGAAAGAGGACTGGGATGCACCATGTCAACTGTTAGGTGGCAGGCCTTGCTACAAGATATTGCAGTTACATGCAATTACTGTTGCCCCGGTCCGAATGGTGACATCAAAACTTTTGGCAATTCTAGATTTGTCTTCAGCTAAGTTGCATTCGAAAATAAGCCCACCTTAAAAGAAATCGATTGAGGCAAACCTGATTACCTGATTACCTACAATTATTTTGCTAACAAAAGTGAAAAGCTTAAAGTCTGGATATGTCTGGATTTTAAGAAAGGGTATTCTTTGCCACGGGCAAGACTTTGGATCTTTTCAGTGCTTCCGCATCAAGCGATTCACATCATAATTGTCCCCATAGACTCAGCCGCAGGAAAACATTGTCAAAGTCCTGCTCCACTGCACAGGAGGCCAAATGAAATCAAATGGATGGTGCACACGATGCATGTCCCCCAAAACCATAGTGTCAATTCAATATCATGCTGCATCTAAATCAAGAGAATGAACGGTAATGTTAGCCCCCGATTCATAAATCCTTGTAAGGGGTACCCTGGGCACCCCCGATATAGTTCTGTCATCAACTTCTCAAGGCTTTAAAACTTTAGTCACAGTCGGTATTGTGTGGCAGGCGTTCCATCCTGGTATGGCGGCCCTGACGCAGATGGCCAACCCAAGCCACGTTCGATTTATCAGTTTGGCGTGTGAATCCCAGTCATTCCCAGCCTGATTGACTTCAAAGTCCATGTTTTTTTGGTTCTCCTTGACGTTCTACAGTTTTTTTTGCCCCTTGGACCCGTTGTGGCCAGTCAACTCCGTTCTGTCCTAAGATCCCGATTCCAACTACGAACTATGCTGACAGCATTTTTAACTTCGTTCCTCGGCGAGAGTTTCTCCAGGATTTCAGAAGCACAGCTTTGTCTAAACATTATGTGTGCCTGTGCAAGTATACACATCTAAACACATCAAGAGGGGTGCAGAAATTGCGTATTCCCATAAATTGCATTTTATATGCAATATGATTACTGTAAATGTATAATGTGTATACTTGTATGAATGAATGTTTATACACATACCATCACATACCCAAGTATGGGATACAAAGAATATCAAAGAATGCCCAGTGGTACTGTCCCATTCCAGGTGTCGAAGAGGTTGGACAGTCCTGACACGATCCCAGACGCCATGGGTGGGAACAGTTCCTTGGCGCGACCGGGCGACCGAAAAAGGTGCACTGGGATTCTGCAGATTGCGAGGTCGGAAGATCGTGTTTTTCCGCAATGTGGAGAATGAAATTACGGACTACACATGTGGAATGGCAATAAGCCAGGCAGGCTGCGAGACAGAGAGACTCAGAGAGAGAGAGAGTTTGCGATGTTTCGTATTATTTGGGATTGTTTCGTTGCAATGCAACATAGAGAAAAGATAGCAAAGCCACAAATCCCACCAGTGCTTTTTGCTATGAGTCAGTAGGCGCGAGTCTGAAAACACAAAGAAGAGGATGGAAGTAGAACTTGAATCCATGTTTACAGGTGCACGACAACATAGGACAACTAGACAAGTCAAAGATCTTTCCCCCCAATACACCACTTAACAATCCACATCCACATCTCGAACAACCTGGCACGTTGGAAATTGAATGTGGCAGCAACTTTTTTTTGTTTACACCCACCTTGGTTTTGCACTGCTGCACTTTGCAACATTTTGCACTTTTTTGGTCCTGAGTGTTCCTTTGTGTCTCAATTCCGGTAGTCTCGCATCTTCTTGTCGCCAGTACTGGGACATCAACAAATATAGTCACTAAACAGCGAGTCCCAGTCCATGATATGTTTGTTGCGAAACCACAGCGTCAGAGGCGTAGACCGTGTCTTTTTGACAAGTTGCTACCAGTGTCTTTGCTAGCAGCGCGTGATCACTGACATATGCCTGATGTGAGTGTAGCATTCACTGCATGTGGCAAATGTGGCAAGATTAAAAGGTTATATCATGGCGCTGCTACCAATATACGTGCCACAAAGCAACAGTACGTCATCGCGTCCCACCCAACCCCAACACACACACACACATCTCCCCCACATCCCAAGCACACGAACAACATACCAGCGATGGTGTTCAACCCATAGGCTTCACGCAATAGCTCAGTTGCTGGGTCTCTCGTAGGATTTTTGGATCAGAGCTGTGAACATTTGTGAGTCCAGTTAGTCTCCACTTCAGCGCTGTTTGCAACGCCCTGTCAGGCTGTTGCATCAGGGTTTCAGATCTTCGAGACCTTGCCATACAATGTATCGGATGTTACTTATGTTACGAAAATGGAGGCACCCAGTCGGAGGTTGAAGATGGTCGAAGATGGTCGATGGTTAAAGCCGACTGGAACTTCGAAGAAATGGGAACACATTGGAACACATAAACGGAAAATCACGGAAACGGGGTACGGCTTAGGCATGAAATTTTCGACCTCGCCTCAGGGATTGGCTGATCGCATGAAGCAAAACGACGTTCGCATGTCTTTCGGATGTACCTGGGTGGAGGACAGCACGGGAACAGGTTCAAACGTGTTCAAACGTCAAAGAAGTTGAAACGGCTTGAGGGTGCAGCATGGTGCAGCGGTGCACGTTTTTGACGCCCACCTCCTGCGGAAGGATGGAATTGAACTTCAAAAGGTCTTGACTCGGAAAATGGTTGAAACCTGGCGAACTTGAGCAACTTTGACTTGGCAGATTTGACACAGATTTGACGCAATGAAACTCTAAGAACTTGCGTGGTTGCCAATATCAATGGCATCCAATGATTGCAATGGCTTCCAAAGTTCCAGATTTCCTCTTTGAAAGACTAAGACTGATCAGTGACCGCTAAAAGCGCTCAGGATCTGCATCTGAATGTCGTGTGGTCGGCACCAAAGACACGAGAGCAGCTCAGAGAACTGGACAAAGAGTCTTTGACCTTCCAACCCCTTTGGGCGCCGTAGGAAAATGTAGGAAAGGCGAATGTGGCGAATGTTCAGCCAAGTCTTTGCTTCGCATGTACGCCCAGTCAGCCACAATTTCAGCCAGGTTCATCTTAATGTCCTTTTCTCATGTCTCCATGCGAGGATCATTTTTCCGCAGATTGTGAGCCTCTCTTTTGATTCTTTTGTGCAAATCTGAAAAAGCAAGTGAAATCCTTCCCTGAGATGACGCAGGCTAAGTGTTTCAGCAGGTTTCTTTCGTGTAGCCAGTAAGAGCATGCCATAGTCAGGCTGAGTATGTTGAGATGACATCGAATGTGCCGCTTCGGTCCCAGGTGGCTACAAGCATTTCCACCCGATGCACAGGGACTCTCTGATGGCGACTATGTGATGTGTCCCACTGCATGGCACCACACCCAGCATCTTGGACGCAAAATTGGAGAGTGATGTCCGCGGTGATTGGACCAAATTGACATAACTCAACACCCAAGACCATGTCCAGAGGGGAATGTCTCGTTATATGTCTCAGTCTATGTCTCAGTCTATCTCTCCACAATTGCCAAGGTATTTTTCGGATTTGTCTTCTGTGGGCAACAGCACTTTCTTTGCTGGGGAGTACAAAGACGCCATAGGCCAGCACAGGGGCCAGAGAGCGTAACTCTGGGTTTGGATGCATTTTAATGCCAGATCTTGAAATGTACTTGGATTCTTCGGATTTCTGAACGTTGTACAATGGTGCATCAATGAGAGATGGCAAATCCGAACTTGGTGCTGATGCAGAAGTTCTAAAGCATGCGCAGCATGTGTGCAACTGCGAATGCGTGCACGCAACATATCCCGACGTATTGCGAACGCACCTTCCTACTGTAGTATATAACTCATTAACTTCTGGTTCCAACTGGTTCCAATTGGTTCCAACCATGGTTCCATCTGGTTGCAACTGGTTCCAACCATGGTTCCAACTGGTTCCAACTGCTGGTTCCATCTGGTTGCAACTGGTTCCAACTGGTTGCAACTGGTTGCAACTGGTTCCATCTGGTTCCAACTGCTTCCAACTGGTTCCATCGGTTCCAACTGGTTGCATCTGGTTCCAGCTATATAGTTCATTCTAGTTCAAACCCCCAACTTCAATGCGGCTTGTTGGCCTTGGTGCAGGTGAATATCCAGATACAAAGGTGGCACAATGTGCGGCCGCCGGCGTCGTCCTGGAGAAAGCTATGGCTGGCATCGTGTGGAATGGCGTGCAACAGAAGCTTGTCGCATTTCCGACCCAACGAAGCACCAACAACTGACTCGTATTTAAATGTATTTTAAATGTATTTGAACGTTATGAAGTGATTTGAAATGCAAGTGATAGGCTGTGACAGGTGCTTGTCGTAAGATGTTGTAAGATATTGTAGGATATTGTGAGACTGGACCCGCTAAGGTTTGATGACACTGACTTCCGAGTGGCTATTCGGATACTTAGCTGATTTACTGCAAGCTATCGTCCAACCCAAATGGACCATTTTCCGTTTTCTCCTGAATATCACTGAATTCTGCTCTTTGACATTCTTTGACATTCTTTTCACAAAACCAATTTCGTGGAAACCACTCAATCGAAGAAGATTTGGCCAAGGTGCTGCAAGTGTTGCAGATTTATGCAGATTTGAGTCTATTAGATAGTCTGTTACAGTCTGGTTGCTGCAGGGATATCCGTGTTGATACCTTCTTCGGTGAAGTTCGATTCGACAACCTCAACCAGAATGTGGGACATGACCCTGCAGTGCCTCGGAAAGGGTCCCGTTGCACCGTTGCTTCAAAAATGTGCAGTTCACAGATGTTCAAAGCAGTTTTTGTGTGACCTGTGTGTTTTTTCTCAGATCCTTGAGAGCTTTGGGACAGCATAGATTTCAGGTCAGATTCAGAGTGCAAAGATTAGCACATGACAAGCACATGACAAGCACATGACAAGCACATGACAAGCTGCAAGGACCACAACCCCCTTTTCGGATCGGGTCTCAGGTGATCCAAGTCTTCCCTGGGACTGCAGACAATCCGAACACCATCCGAACCTCAGTGACTGGACGAAGCTAAGAGTTGGTTCTGAAACGTTCTGACTGAACATCAACATCATCAACCAAAAGGATCCAAAGGGGATACTTGGGGGGAATGGATGGGAATGGCTGAGATGGCGAGACACAAGAAGTCATAAGAAGTGACAGTATGTTGAGCGTTGAGCCAGGTCCACTGCTTTTAGCTCTGTACCTGTCGGATGAAGCAGCCTAGGTTGACTGATTATGAAGCATACAAGACATGGATGTTTGGGACGTTTCTCACTCAAGGGCGATTCTGCTTGTAAATCCATGGGAAAGAAGTGTATCAAGTCAGAACGTACCAAGGGTGTCAGGTACAACTTCTCCATTTGTTCGATCTCCTTCCACTTTCCACCTGCCTAGAGGGCCTAGAACCTGAGTTGTGCCTCACTTCTTGTCCCTTTCCCGCGACTCGTGTAGAGGTGCTGCCGGAAACGAACTCTCAAAGCAATCTGAAATTTCCAGCTCCGACTTGGGAGTGGAGGCGACATCCAGTTGAGCAAATTTGATACAAACTGTTACGACATCCAGTGGATCTCAAATTGGGACATCCAGCTCATCCAACATTCATATCGAAGATCGCCAGGAACGGTTGCAAGGAGCCCTCTCGGCCGAATGGTGAGAGCGGGCTTTTCTGTGAGCCAGAGGCGCCAGATATCGCCAAATTCAGAATATTTCAAATGGTTGAAGTGTTTGAACCATTTTGAACCCGTGATTTGGATACTGCAAGTGATTTGCTATCCCACTTGAGTCGCATCAACCGCATCAACCGCATCAACACAGGTTGCAACTGATGATGGAACCATGCAGTATGTCATCATTATTTGTGTGGCTGTGCCGCTCCTATTTCTCTGTGCCCTCTACTTTTCCCGAATGCTGCTTGATTCGCAGGAAAGGTCACAGGTTTTGGATGGAGAGGGGCAAGCTAAGTCTAGCTTCTTGATTCTTGCACGGCAGAACACTCTTGATTTCACTACAAATTTTATGGGAATCTTCAAAAGAAGATGCACACCAAAAGACAAAAGGAACGAAAAGGACGATTTTTACGTGCCCAATTCCCACTTCCTCTGCCCTGGTGCCCAATTCCTGGTTCCTGATTCGGCCGCCCGCTTCTACGTGAATGTTGGGATTCAATTTGCCAAATGAAATCCTGCCTTGCTCAGGTTTCAGGGTGTGATACGCAGACGGCGTAGCAAATACGTGCAGAAATGGAATGAAGAGCTGGAGAAAGCACTTTGGGCACCTAGACATAATAGTAGCGAAGACGAAGAGATCCGCTTCAGTGTTTCCTTGTTTCATCTTGTTTCCATCTCCGGTTCAGGATCAGGATGTGGTGGCAGCGAAGGAAGCTGAGAACAAACTCCGTGCCTGGGCAGACGGAGAGGCACTGGCCATGGCGGCCATGGCCATGGCCTCCTTGGGGCACTGCACCCACTGCACCCACTGCACCCACTGCACCCACTGCACCCACTGCACCCACTGCACCCACTGCACCCACTGCACGCCTAGGACCATTCAAAGGCAAGAACATGTTCGGATTCTCCTACCCTGTGAAAAATGCAGCGGAAGTAGCGAAGGACATGTTGGGGATCCAGGAAACCATAGGAAACCCAAGATATTGATAGATATTGGGGACGATGGGTAATGTTTAGCAAACTGAGTCGGATCATGACTTTCTAGTGTTTTGCATTGTAACCTTTTGCCCTTCTCCGCTCTCTCTCTCTATCTCTCTACAGGAACAAAGCTTGCAAGCCGGGATCGGTGTTCTCTATTTGCTTTCTGATGACTTCATGAAAGTAGTGCGGCTTGGCAGGGACATTTCTCCTTATTTTGTTGGATTTCATCAGCGAGCCTCTGCATATCTCTGCGGACCTAAGGAAAGCCTCTTGTGGAGAAAACATCAGGGACCGCCACTCCAGGGAGAGAGTTCTGTGGACTTTGCCTTTAACCTGCACCTGCTATATCAACGAATAATAACTGAACAATTGGCCATCAATTATCTTGTGCATCTTGTGCCATCAAAATTGGTCTCCAAGGATCTCTCAGCGGAAACCTGGCTGAAAGATGATGCCAGCATTCCACAGACATCTTTCTGTCGCAGGATCCAACTTTCCACGACCTGAAGAAGAACTTCTTCATGCGAGACTCGGCTGCGACACTGTTGCATGACAGGAGGATACCAAAGGTTTGTTTGTTCATGCGATTTGAATTTCAACTTGGCATCCTCTGCGATTTTCGCGCACCCAGGAGACAACTGGAATGGCATGGAGGATTTTTTCTTCTACAAGAGCTTCAACATGATATGCCCACGGGACGGGCCGCTCGTCTGTGACCACATAACATAATATAATTTACAAATCTATATAACATTATCAAAGGAAGTTTAGAATTTTAGAAGTCAAACTTCTGACAATATGGACAGATGGAAAAGCCAGGGGTGGGAAGAGTCAGAGAGGAGAAGAGCAGAAGAGGAAAGATCAGAGAAGAGAAAGGGTGAGAAGCAAGAAGATGCAGGTGCGCGAAAAGGTAGAAAAATCGCGAAACACTGTGTTTTTCCAATGTTTTGGGGCTCCGGAGGGTTGAAAAGTAGGCTCACTAGAGCGGCGGGTGCGGAGCCATTTGGGGAGATGATGGGAGATGAGAGATGAAAAATTGCACGCTGTTGTGGCGCGAAGCACATTTGCAAGTAAAAGCGCACAAAACAAACCAACATCGGAGCACTGTTGGAAGATTACATGTTCAAAAAGTGCACGCCGTTGTGCCGCGAAGCACATTTCCAAGTCAAAAGTGAAAAACGGACGGGTGCGCAGCACTTTTCGACGTTCAGATGTCGTTTTGCGTGGCAGGCGCAAGGGATTGTGCACCTTGTCAAAAATGAGCAAAATGTGGGGGTTTTGTAGCAGTTTCAAAAGCCTTGGCAGGCGTGGGACATTTGAAGAGGATCTGCAAACATGCATCTCGCGTGGCAGGCGCAATACAAGAGACATGTTCATCAGAGATGTTAGGAGGTCCGGGCGCTGATTTCCTGAGAAGGGTTACATTTTGGATCATCAGATCGTCAGGTTTGCAAAGATGATTTTGGGTGACGGGTGCAGCACTTCGTATGATTTGGCATCACTTTTTCGTGGCAGGCGCAATACTTTAGACAGGTGGAGTGGAAAAATTGCAAAACGCATTGGTAGAGGCCGTCAGCTCTGCAGTCAACTTTCCATTTTCGTTTTTGACGTTGTCAAGTTAAAACATTGAGGAAATCTCGCAGAATTGCTGCGTTTTTGGCGCTCTCAACTTCGAAAATTGAGCAGGTCTCGCAGAATAGCTAGCTTACAGATAGACAGATAGATAGATAGACAACTACAACCACAACTACAATTACAACTGCAACAGCCACTACCACTACCACTACGTTACATTACAACTGCAACTGCAATTACAACTGCCAATATATTACGCTACATTACACTACACTAATTACACTACACTACACTAATTACGCTACACTACACTAATTACACTACACTACACTAATTACGCTACACTACACTAATTACACTAATTACACTAATTACACTAATTGCACTAATTACACTAATTACACTAATTACACTAATTACACTAATTACACTAATTACGCTAATTACACTAATTACACTAATTACACTAATTACACCACAACAACAACAACAACAACAACAACTACTACTACTACTACTACTACCTACTACTACTACTACGACGACGACTACTGCAGCTACAACTACAATTCAACTACACTACGTTACACTACGCTACACCAATTACACTACAACACACTACAAGTACAACTACAAATTAGATGCAACTACAACTACACTACAGTACACAACACTACGCTAATTACATTACATTGCGCTACAACTACAGCTACAACTACACTACAGTACACAACGCTACAGTACACAACGCTAGAGTACACTACACTACATTACACTACACTAATTACACCACACCACAACTACAACTGCAGCTACAACTACACTACACTGCACTACAACTACAGCTACAACTCGACTACACTACACTACAACTACAACTACAACTGCGCTACGCCACACTACATCCAGCAGTTGTCGGTGAGGTGACCACTGCAGCCACTGCAACCACCCCAAACAACACAACTCCAACCACCTTTCGGTCCATCAGTGGATTCGTTCTGCCATCCATGCATCACAACAACTCGCCTCTCCAATCTTTGAATCTTCCGCCACCGCCTTGTGCAACACTACTGGTATATTTATATATCATATTATTTCCAGCTGATTTTTAAACCTATATAACATTATACAGCATATGTTCAGCTGATTTACAAATCAATAAAACATAATATCTCTCTCTCTATATATACACACATATGTGCATCTAATTTATATCAACATCAACATTCTGCTAAGGCAAAAAGGTGTGGCCCTGACAGACGCATTTTCAAGGCACAGCTTGACGGGGCTTTCAACAAAGTGGGGTTGGGCTGATGTCAGGATGTGGAACCTTATGTGCCATGGTCATCAAAACATTTTCATAGGAACATACCCATGATAAGGATTCCCATATGGGACCATGACCATAAACCATATACCGATATATATATATACCGTGTTTTGACCATGGCACACATGAAATTGTTGTTGTATAGTGTAGAAACAAAAAACCTCATAGCGCAAAATTTTAGACTGCCAAGGGTCCCCAGGCCCAGGGTTCAAATTGCCGCAGCTGGAGGGAATTCCGGCAGAAGCAGACACACTTCCTTTCGTGGTCTTGGGCCTACACCATAAGGCGCGCTTACGGGAACAAACCTCGTTTCACCGATTTTTTTTCTAATTTTCATGGAATTTCCACATGGAATTTCCACAATCGTGTTCCTGGGAGGCAAGTGAGAAGCGGCTTGGACTTTTGGATTCATAGTACCTTGATCGACCCAAGTTGCTTGGCCGAACCATGCTGCACAGCACAATGTCACACCATTTCGCAACTTTTGAAGCGGTGGCATGTCGCGCTGTCGTGCCTGCCACTTTTCAAGGCGATGCCTTTCTCTTCATGTGTTTCTTCGTCAACAACCAACATAGTTTCTTGGCGCAACCTGCGGCAACACACCAGTGTTCTCACCAGATTTTGCAGATGATTCCACTGAATTGTCCGGCCATAACCACAACCTTTATCAATGTATGTATGTCAACTCATATCATTTATATTGATTATTATTATGTGTCTTACTTCATAAATCCCCCAGCAAATTCAAGCTACAGAGTTGGTGGCCACAAGCACTATACAGAGGCTTCAATTTTAGTCAGGCTAACCCTGAGATGAAATCCAGGTCCAAGATTTTGTAGCTTAAACTTGTGAATATCATTTTATAAAGGAGTCATTTTAGTCATGTTAGCCCATCATGAAGACCGCAGTGGCATTTTGTAGCATGACATGATGAGCTTCATACTGGCTTATAAAAATCAAACGGGCATTTTGTAGCTTAGATGTGGTTCAAGCAATCCGTTGCAGAGCCGCCGCAATACATAATGAAAAGGACCAAGCAGATTCAAACAGAACAATTCTGCATGATGATGCATGAATATGCATGATCTGTATTGATCTGTATTGATCTATATTGATCAGTGATGAATGATGATGCTTGATGAATCTTGGTGGATGATGTTGAAAACAACGTTGCATTTTGTAGCAACGATGTTCCTTTGCATATGCAGTCCTTGAAAATGAGATTGGCATTTTGTAGCAAA
>Ga0126342_10012224_pt1 | contig 15320 bp, 12 predicted proteins | sample Cyp1metagenome_FD_92528 | JGI IMG/M metagenome (GOLD analysis project Ga0126342, IMG submission 92528) | Coral microbial communities from Lord Howe Island, Old Settlement Bay, Australia - Cyphastrea 1 metagenome | ecosystem: Host-associated > Invertebrates > Cnidaria > Coral ...
ATTTGTGATTAAGACACTATTAAAAAAAAAAAACTGACAGGTAACCCGCTTAGTGATGTTTCTGAGGCCACTCGAGGTAGCGTCACAGGGAAGCTGCTTCCATCAGGACAGTTTCCCGGTGAGAGCGAAGAATGGGATGGCCCTTGTACTGCTCAGATGGTTGTATCATATTTCCTCAAAAGATTGGCGGGCAGGCATACTGTATGTAGATGTGATATTTTTTTTTGGCTACATATACGTATGTATAGATGGGCGAGCAGATGTGTTAAGGTTAAGATAGAAACGTCTTTTGGAGGCCCAAGTGGTGTGAAGAAGCAAGCTGACCTTTCTGGTATGTTGCTTGATGTCTTTCGAGTGATGAGTATAGAACTGATGTTTGGGAGAACTTCGCCGTTGGCCCAAGTATTGTGTAGACTGAAGTGGGCTCATGATGCGTCAGTTGTACCAATTTATTCCAGGGGAAAAAAGTGTCTTACCCTCCGGTAGTCAAACACGGCAATGGAAAATCCCCACCAGTTCTAGATGATTTTCCCATTAAAACATCAATTTATAGATATTTTTAGTGGATTTTCAATCATGGCATCAGTTGATGTTATTTTTCCCATGTCACTGCCCATTTAGTTCGTGGATTTGCAACGTTAATCCGAGGCTGAAGGAACGTCTACAAGTCCCTGGTGATGGCCCTGAAAGCATGGCGGAGGAGGTGGACGTCACACTGTTGGATGCAGGTGCTGAAAACCATGGGAGGATGGGAAAGTGATAGAAACGCAGACCCTGATTTTGTTGGTTTCTGGCCGATGTTTCCCCTTCTTTATATTCTTTGCCCTATGACTATTCTATGACTTGGAAAACAATTGGCATTTGCCATGCAAGATGAGTCGTGACGGTCGTGGTCCCGGTGTTGAAGATCTGTATCGCCTTATTGCCAGGCCAACCCATGGTCTTCATGCGCGCCACGGATCTCTTTAAACTTCAGCCGGAGGTGCCATCCTGGGATGGACCTGGTGGGTAGATCTTGAGGCAACTGTGCCAGACTGGAAAAGTCGTAAACAGTCAAATGTATTCAAATGCAATATTACCATATATTACCCATCAGATTAAGATCCATACATTTGTGCCTTTGATGTTTGAATATGTTTCTACCACTTCCCGTTGGCCGTGCGAAGCGGCAGGGAAGGGATGTGATGGATGAACAGGTGAACTGCCATGGCTGGATAACCCGGAACATAAAAACCAGTTCCAGGTGGTTTTCAGGATGAACCGATGGAGTTCCCAAATCATCATCCGTGACTTTGCCTTCGCCCCCCATTTCCGTTGCATAAAACCTTGATGAAGCTTGTTTTCATTTGTTCTTTTTGTTTCCTAGCTTTGGCTTAGGGGGATTTTCTCCCACGAAAGCCCTCTTATTTGGCTGAAAATTACCCTCTGGTAATTTAACATAGCTATGGAAAATCACCATTTTTAATGGGAAAATCCACTATAAATGGCAATTTTCAATGGCCTTGGGGTCCCTGCCGGACCTGGGGCAATCCTGGGGCAAGTTAGCCACCGGCTCAAGGTGGCTGGTGCTGGGCCCAAAGCACAGGCGGAGGTCCGCCTGGGGCACAAAAATCGTATGAAGCCCCGATTTTTTTCGCAAAGGTGGCACAGGCAGACACAGAAAACCATATACCCTCTGGTAAACATACAAAAAACTATGGAAAATCACCAGTTTCAATGGGTAAATCCACTATAAATGGTGATTTTCAATAGCTATGTTAAATTACCAGAGGGTAAATTTGTGTGAATAAAAGTCTTCACCAACAGATGTGAGAGGATTCCCTTAAGCTCACCGACTGTGAGCTGAAGTAAAGAATTTTGCAGTTTTTCCGGTAGACATGTTTGGGAAATTCGAATTTCAGAGGGTTCGTGGACTTTCCAAGGGCACAATTATTAGCATGTGGCAACATATCTTGACGTGGGCGTGGGTCGCAATTGAGTACCTCAACAATAGGACTACCCATTCAGAAAGTGGTATACCACTGATCAATTGGTATGATTATATTATTGTATACCACTGATGTATACCACTGGACAAATCTGATAATTGTACCACTGATGTTCTCTGCGATTGTCTATAATTCAGTGGTATTCACAGATTTCACAGCAGCATCCCTTCCCAGGCATTGAAGAACGATGCCGCGCTACTTCGCAGGGTGGAACGTAGCTTGGTTGGCCATGGATGTTGCAGAAGCTGAGGGATATTCTTTGGATGAATGTTGACCGAGAGTTGCTTGAGCTACGTATAACTTTAACCATCTATGTCTAATATTGTTTATTTATATTTACATTTCATAGTGTTAACTAATATATATATATATATATAGTATTTGCTTTGATGATATGCAATTTTAGTAACAGATGAGATTCAATAAGAGACTTCTTTAGGAAGTTCCAGTTGGAGAAGGTTGCCTCTATGTTTTGAAGGGTCCAAGACACTTGTTGGGTCTAGCAGCTGCAAAATTAATCGCTGGGACCAACTTCAGTTTTTGTTAAGTTGAAAGGCTTCCCAACATGGTTAAACTTGGACAGTCCTTCCAGTAAGAAAGTAAGAATAATAATATGAGCGAACCCCCAAAAAGGGACTTCAATATGAATTAATCCCATACCTTACTGGGTACACCACGATTTTTCGTTTGCGGGGTACATATATCCATTATAACAAGTACCTCTACACACACAGAGACAAAAACAGGGAGAGGTATATATTAATATATATATATATATAATAATAATGATTTATAATTATATATGTGAGCTGGTCTGAAGGCGATGGGGAGAGAGAGAGAGAGAGACACATGCATATATATATATATTTACATATTATATATATATATACATATACATGTGTGATTAACTATATGATATATGTATATTAAGACTGCATATTACTAAGTTAATTTCTGGAATTGGTTGACACTATGATGCCCATACATGGGGAAGCTTCGAACAACCTGAACGCTACCCAGGCATCCGCGGTGTGGCAGCCGTCCGCATGGGCATCGTTGAGTCGCTTGGTGCTCGTGGAGTTGCGGTGGATAGGTTGCACCCCCTTAGAAACCACGGGTTTAGTAGGGAAATTCCAGTTACCCTCTGGTAATTTAAAAGTTATAGCTATTGAAAATGAACAAACAAAATAGCTAAATAATCTATAAATGGGCCATTTTCAATAGCTATGTTAAATTACAAGAGGGTAATTGGGACAATGGAATGGGGGTGTTTTATATTAGGGGAATGGGATTATTCAAATGCTCCTTAGATGATTTATTCACGTTGATTGGTAAAATTTGCAGTATCATGTTCTGGATCAGTGGGTACTGTGGTCACAATTTCCCATGATTTTCCTGGTTGGTGGTTTGGAACATTTTTTATTTTTCCATATATTGGGAATGTCATAATCCCAACTGACTTTCATATTTTTTAGACGGGTAGGCTCAACCACCAACCAGTTATGATTATTACTACTATTATTATTATTAAGTTTTTATGATCATTATCATTACTATTACTATTAGTAGTTATTACTATTTCCCATGATTTTCTGTTTGCTTTTAAAGGTGACTTTTCTGTCTGCCAGGCACTGGCACTTGGCGGAGAAGGAGTCGCCCTACACGCCCTTCGTGGCGGCGATTTCGCCGCCGGCATCGGAGGCTTTGGCGGAGATGATCCATGATGATCCGCGAGGGCAATACGGACATAGCTATCCCCAAAGAGATACCCTCTGGTAAACTAACATAACTATGGAAAATCACCATTTTTAATGGGAAAATCCACTATAAATGACAATTTTCAATAGCTATGTTAGTTTACCAGAGGGTAAACTGAAATGGATATTGTGAAGTAATAATAGAACATTAGTAATATTAGAACAGAATCTATAGAACTAATAGGTTGGGTATTATAGATATTTCTATTTATCCCCAAATAGAACATTCACTTTTCTATTTTTTTTTTATCTGAGGTTACTGACTAGGAATAGTCTGTGATTACATGTGACTTTGTGTGATACATTTGATTCTAAATATGTTTATATATATATATGTATATTGGGATGCTAGGGATTATAGTGTGGATTGTGGTTGTGTATCCAGTGTACCACAGTAAGCAAACATGGCATTCATGGTATGTTTATGTTACAATTACTGTAAGTTGTACTTGTTGCCAGCAAGTGGTAGCCATGAAATAGCCATAGCCACGGCATGATACAATTCAACACATGTGAGTCAACACATATGGGGCTACTGTATCGGAACTGGGGAGTGAACCTCTAGCTGTACCTGCTATCATATATCCCATGGTGTGAAACCAGGGTGTCAGGGTGAGCTGGCACATGCCCATTGATAACTTGGGAAGCCATGCGTAGCTGTGAAGATCATGAGATCTAAGGATGCCATGACACCATGTACCGACTGAAACCGATCAGTCGCAGACAATTACCCTCTGGTAAACTAACATAGCTATGGAAAATCACCATTTTCAATGGGAAAATCCACTATAAATGGCCATTTTCAATAGCTACGTTAAATTACCAGAGGGTACCAGACATTACCAGACCTTGCTACTTTTTTAAAGCTTGATTTGGACGTGTCGAAACTTCGTAGATTCGAAACCAGACTATCCCTCCATCATTCGACTTCCCATTCTCCCTGTGTTCCGATCATGGACCAGGATGCGGACTTCTCCTCTCTTTGCGTCATGGGGCTGCACTGGGAAACCTGGGAGGATCAAGATGTGAATGAGCACTTAAATGAATAAGGGGAAACTAGAGAGCAATTTGATATGTCAGATATGCACGTACACACACATATAGATATAGATATAGATACAGATATAGATACATATTCATATATACATATTCATATAATGATACATATTCACATATACATATTCATATATACATATTCACATATACATATACACGTAACATATATGTAGTACCCAAACAAACGCAACTGATCCTCAATGATTTGTGGTTGACAGCTAGGTCTTCATGCAGAAGATCCACCAGGCACAACAGCGTTGCCCTTGGGGTTCGATGTGAGCTGGTCGTTTGATCCATGGCGCAGCCATCTCTAAATCTTCTCATTACTGGGTTTGATCTTGGCCATAAATGAGGAACGCGACCATATTTGATCCACAGCCACTTTGTTTTGTTCAATTTTGGGTAATTTTCCTTATTTGATTCCATTTGTACACCATTGAAATTTGACATAGAATTTGACAATAGGGTTCCCGATGATTATATTTTACGAGTTGATATGGCCCCCAAACCTAGGGGAGTGTACAGTATCTGGACAACTTGAAAGTTAGTTCGAACTGGCCTCCATATGGAACATCTGCAAGTGATCTATGCGATTTCCCAATTTTAGGACAAACCCGAATCACATTTGCTCACATGCAGTGTATGTGTGTATATACATATAATTTGTACATACATAACATATGCATATTTCATATATTCCCGTAAATGGCTGGTTTTCCCGCATGTATTCCCATACATACAAACAGTACATATTTTTGTTTATATGTAATCATCCTGGAGTAGACAGAATGTGGGATTCTCACAGATATTCCCATTCTAGTGTTTTTTTTGACATTTCCGTATTGATCATATTCTATCTACTCCTGGGTGACGATATTACATATTTTCTATAATATATTATAACATATTATAGCATGTTTTACCATATTGTAATATTCCAAAATACAATAGCATATTATGTTATATTAAAATGTATTAAACTATGCTTTTAATATATTACAACATAGTACAATAGTTGATTTATCATATTATATCGTACACTATTAATCATATTATATATATTATATATATTTCTTTTTTTTTACTATATTATTTTTTCAGTATCACATTACATTACCTTACACGATATAACATATTACCTGATATAAAATGTTGGTAAATATGATATACAAATTACAAATTACCATTTTATTCATAACATGTTGTATTATATGTTACATATATTTATGTTATTTATGATGTATCATATAAATGATGTTATGTTATACAAATTACAAAACTTCGACCTTTTTCGGCCCGGAGATCCCCAGGCATATCCCGTGACGGGCTCGGTGGCCACGGCGGCCGCAGCACTACTGGAGGACAGCATTTTCCCGGAGGCGCGTTTTTCGCCGCGCGGCGAAAAAAAGGGGCGAATTTTTCGATGAATAGAGAGATTTTTTAGAGTATTTTATATGGTGAAATATGTAATCAATGGATAATACATGATAATGCTATGGATATATATATAATATAGAAATACTATGGATAGGCAAACTGGTAGATATCCATAGAGAGATACAGGTGGTTTCCATAAATGGGGTACTGTACCCCAATAGCTGGATGGTTTATAGTGGAAAATCAATATATATATATATATATATAAATGGATGATGTGGGGGTACCCCTATTTTAGGAAACCCCCAGATAGAAAGGTCAACTGGTAAATATCCATAGTATTTCTCTACTCACCATTAAAATGGCAGACAGTGGTAGAATAGAGTTTTTTCTAGGGTATTGTGGTGTCTAAATGGGTAAACTATCTATAATTATATAGTGTTTATATTATTGTTTGGACGAATCTGGTCATGACCGCACTTCGTGACGTGACTGGAATGCTGGTTGGGATTTAATTTGGGGAATCATCCCTAAATGGCAGTATGAGAACAACTATTTTCAGGTTAGTGAATTACTTGAAGTCAGCCAGAATTATGACCTAATACGTGCGCATACATGTACACACACACACATATATATATGTAATTACATACTACGTATATACTTTCAATAGTAACTATATACAGGAACCATTCCATATATGCAGCTGTATGCAGCTTAATAGATTATGGTGACTTATGGTGAATCAACTATGGATCGCCACAGATCGCCCACTTGGGATCTTACCGCTTTGAGGCAGGCCTCAAGCCTTTTCCGCGCAGCGATGATGGCTGCAAAGCTCTGGTGTCCTGGCTGTGATGGACGATGAAAACTGATTTGAAGAGCTGACATCTATGTAGATGTACCAGTACATCATTTTAGACCTACCTTTATTTAGATAAAAATTAGATACATGAGTAGTTAGCGAGTAACATATTTTTATTTAACAGAGATAATTACATCAATAAATACCAATAGATATAAGTAAATATCAATAAACGTCAATGAATGTCTATACACATCAATAAATATCAAAAAAATGCATTTTTCAATGGGAACATCGAAGTGGCCAGGTCCGCATCGGCCATCCCAGTGGAGTGCCCTGGCAGATCCAGAGGGGGTTGATGCTTAGCAACAGTAATAGTTTAAAAAAACCTACGTCAAAGTCATCTAAGTCATATTTTTTAAAATTCTCCTAGGTTCTTTCTGATCTGAAATCTGGTTAGATGAAGGTTTCTTAAAGTCTTAGAAATCGTTCAAAAACGTTTCATTTTTCCGGTTCCAGCTTAAGTTTAGGGGGTGCGTGTGACATGGCAAGCCCCCCAAAAATACCATTGGGTTTGTCCTGCAACCCCAGATAGTCCATCTCATGACCTGTCCTGGCAATTTCATAGGCGTATTTTCCCAAGATGTTTGCTTGTCAGAGGGAAAGGGAAAATTGATGGACATGGTGAAATAGATCATTTTGAGCGGAGCAAAAAAAAGTTCCCCAGAATTGGGCTCGGATCAGCAACTTGATTTGTTTTGGACCAGCCAAGTCCGATTTGCGGCATACCCAAGTTGAACATTCCTCCGCTGTTTCTCATGTGGTAAAAAGTCAAACTACATTAGCAACTTGTGTGGGCCAGTGAAAGCATCCCAGCTTCTTATCCTTGCGGTCGTGTCAAGCTACCCAACTGAAGCTCAGTGCAGAATCCAAAGATTGAAATTTGCCAGATGATTGTCCTTTACAAACTTTGGCATTTCTGTGAAAGATATGTTTTGCATCACTAGTCAAAAGCTAGTGTTGCTCCAGTGATCATATAGGAGATGTGGAAGCTTCAAAGGGATCCAGCCGTGGGTACCCTCTGGTAATTTAACCTGGCTAGCTGAGGGTTTGCCAGCCAATTGTACCAGTTGAATTCCTGCTGAATCCACATTTCTGTGTGTAAATTGCCGCTATTTGTGCGAAACAAATCTTAGACATGAAGTTGCATTGGCATTTATTTTTGGTATTTTTTGGTAGAATTTTGAGATAATCCCATCCCTTTTGTATTAAACACCTCCTTAGATGGTCCCAAACATGTGTAAATCCTCTATCAGACCACGGTTTCTCGGGGTGTTTGCTATGAACGGGCGAAGGGATTATGGATGATTATGGAAAATCACCATGTTAATACTGTAGCTATAATACTGTAACTCATTTGTAGATTGCCAATTTTAGAGAAAAACATAATTATTATCTGTGCAAATTATAATAATTCACTAGCCTGAAATAAGGCCATTTTGGGATGATTCTCCTTATGAACCATGATTCCGGTGAGGTCGCCGTGAGGTCGTCATAATTTGCCCATATATATATATATGATATATGATATATGATATATGATATATGATATATGATATATGATATATGATATATGACATATGATGATATATGTGCTTTATATATATATATATAGGTATGAATATATAAATATCCATCCAGTTGGCATCTCCGAGGCTTACCCCCTCCCCGTCCTGAGGTTATGGACGTGGACGCGGCCGTGCGATTGGAGCCACCCGAGCTCTTGCGTGCGGCCATGGTGCGCACCGCCCGGTGCTTGATGGATGGACAGGTGCCGCTGCTGATTCCATGGTGATTTCATGGCCATTTGACCAGGTTTAAACCAGAGACTTAACATCAATCAATGGGATTTCATGGGATTTCATGGGATTTCATGGGATTTCCATGGTGGTTTACCCCTCTGAGTAAACTACTATTTATGGTAGTATACTGGGGATTTTTAATAGGATATCGGATATGAGTGGGTTGACTGGGGGCTTTTCCATTGCCATGTGTGATTGTTGGAGGGTATGTGATTTATAGAAGTTTAATTAATTTTTATATAGATATAGGCTATAGGATTATATAGATTTAGATATATTTACAGGCCCCAGCAAAGATCCTCTAGGAATAGCCACTGCCAAGGGGTTTTGCGCTAATTGCCCCACAATGCCCTGGAGGTTTACATCCCCTGGTCGGTCTGGCCCTCCGCGTGATCTTCAGCGTCCCAACAAGGGAGAAGTTTCGCTCCAATTTTCGGTGAAAGCCCGTGAGAAAAGGGGGGGCAGTGGTGGGATATGATGGGCTCAGCCTGAACATCCACCCAAGTCTGTCAGTTTTAGATTCGCTTTAGATATTATCACATTGGCCAGTGAGCTACGCGGGATTGGAGACCGAACTGCAACCCACATCAACCCACTGAGTAAAAAATGCGTTGCTAGTTGAACTTGGGAGCATTGGGAATGGGCATGTTCAGGCTCTGGTGTTGCATGCTGTGGAGTTCATAGAAGGGCAGCCAGGTGCATGTGTATACTGTTTCCATCATTTCCATGATTTCCATGCACATAGAATCTATCTCACAAGAGATGCCAACCAAAAAACATATATCACAGATAAATAGACAGATGTAGATGGATAGACATAGATTAGATGTGTACACTTTACAGTGGTGAACGGATTGAGCAGTTCGGAGCGTCGGACGGTATCCATATTCCCAAGATGGAGAGCCAGTTGGAGCTATGAATTCAGTTTCCCTTGGCCACATGATAGTTGATGGTGATTTGCTATGATTTAATTGAATAGCCTCCCGCATATATGCACATAGAGCCTGAAGTCAAAAAGCCTTAGTTTTCAGATTTTTCCAGAAAGTCATCTAACCTGCAAGTGTTCCCAACCCGTGAGACAAAGTTGGCACCGTCTGTATACCAGAGGTCTATGTTAACAAAAGCCTTCGCATTTGCAGCTGGCTCAGCTGGGCCTGGGGCCTGGGGCCTGGGGCCTGGAAGAAAACTGAGCATGGCCGAGAAGGAGGCGGCGGAGGCTGTGGCGGCCATTGCGGAGAAGACGCTCCGCGGGAAAGCGCTTGGGGTTGACGTTACCACCAAAAATATGGGGATGTGTGGAGGATGGTTTCTAGGAGAATTTGGGAAGTTGAAGCAGGTGAGGCTGGATGGGGAAGTTTTGAAGACATATATGTAAATATATGTGGGTTTCAAGTGAGAAACGGTAGGGCTTGGAGAAAATGCAGGGAACATGAGGGGTTGACGACGAGAATCTGGGGATGGTATTGACCATGTGGCTTTTCCGAACTGTCGGGTGACCAGTTGCATTGGACACCTGTCTCCACCTGAGCGGCTGCCAGGTTTGCCATAGTTCGTTGCCGTCCTTGCGGTTTCCGTAGTTTTTGAAGAAAAGACACGAACACATGTTTTTTTCATTTTTTTCCGCGTATTTGTTCATCAATGAAATATCATCAAAACCGTCAGATTGTTGAATTCACAAACCTCTCCCAACAAAAATCCGACCATCAGTTGATACATGTTGCTACATATAAATGTGAAATGTTCAATTCACCTGGTTTTCCCATGGTTTTCCCATGGTTTTCCCCTGGTTTTCCCATGGTTTTCCCATGGGTTTCCCATGGTTTTCCCATGGTTTCCCCGCCCCGTCTTCGCCAACGGCAACGGTCAGGAACGCCCGGCGCACCGAGCCCATTGGCACGGAGGACTTGAAGCCGCTGGCGCCGGAGCTGGGCTTCGAGGCCGCCAGGGAGGCGACGGGCAAAATCTATGAGACCTTGGAGAAGTTGAAGGTCTGGGATGGGATGGGATGGGATGGGATGATGGTGAGATAATGATAGTCATTTTAATATATTTTAATAGCGTCTTGGATGATGGATGATGGGATGGGATGATGCTCAGATAGTCTGATAGTCATGGAAAATGTATTTTAATAGGCTAATAGGGTCTTGGATGATGGGATGGGATGGGATGATGATTGCTTATATATTATAGTCATATTTCTGAGATTTTCTGAGTAATAATCAGGATGATAGTAATAGTTTGGATCTGGATGATGGATGATGGGATGGGATGATGCTCAGATAGTCTGATAGTCATGGAAAATATATTTTAATAGGCTAATAGGGTCTTGGATGATGGGATGGGATGATGAAGTAACTTTTTCATAGTATTTTTCATAGTCACATTGATAGTCACAGAGTAATGTGACTGACTAGCAATGCATAATTCGTTTGCGATAGTCACGAGTGCGTGTTGGGATGATGGGCTGATTCGTGATGGATGGGATGGGGATCATATGGGATCATATGGGATCATACTAGCAATAGTCTTATAGTGACCATCTCAATGGTAATCATATTAATCATAGTAAGATTAGTACGTGGTTGGGGGTTATAGATATAAATGATATTAAAGATATGTATAGCTATTGGGATGATGGATGATGGGATGATGGATATGCAATTCAATATTAATAGTGATATATATAACAGTATAAGTAACAGATAGTGGATGATGGGGTGGTGAACAGTGGGATGTATGGATGCGCCCCGCCCATCCAACGTTCAAAACCACGGGGCCTCACTGGCTGAAGATCCTCCATTTAGAGATGACATTGCCAAAGAACGGGCAAGTCATCGCCATGTTTGATATTCAGAGGATACAACTCTCTAAGAATTTCATGTTTGGTATGTGCAATTTTTTGGTGCAAGAAAAACTGGGAAGATGGGGACGATGACTGATGTTTTTAGAGTAGGAGCAGAACGAAATCATCACCACTTGCTGAGTCAACTCCACATCCGACAGGCGGCCAAGCAGAACAACGGCGAGACTGGAAGCTTCGAAGTATGCAGTTTGAGCCTGCAGAAGCAGCTGCTAAGCCTCAGGATGGGAAACTTGGGGAGCTAAACATGAATCAACATATGGGGATGGGTCAAAACCCTGGTACCTAGTGAACCCCAAAATAGCTGGTAAATGGATGTTCATCCCACTAAAAATGTATCTATAGGTATTGACCCATACCCATATGATGAGCCAACATGATTCAACATATGATGAGCAACTGTGAATTTATTTCAGTTTGGAATTTCAGTGTTGCGTTCTTACATGCATGCAAAATTTACGAAGATATGCAAGCAGAATGCACAAACACACGTGTATGTACATAAAGTTTCGGACAAAAACGAAGGATCTACCCTCTGGTAAATTAACATAGACCCTGCCACATAGGGGTTGGAATGGAAGATGAATTTCCATTAAAACTAGGCTATTTTCAGGGTCTATGTCTATGTTAATTTACCAGAGGGTATATTTTAATTCATATATGTAAATGCTGGAGTTATATTGCAGACATGTGCCTTTGGTGTAAGAATCTGCATGAAACGATCGAACGTTCACCTTCCCGCCAGGCGGGCCCATCGTGCCATGATCAAGTTCTCAGATGCTCGCTGAGCAATGAAGTGTGGAAGGTTGCGAAAACCCCTAGAATCTGGGGATATTTGGGGCCAATCACCATTTTTAATGGGAAAATCCACTATAAATGGCCATTTTCAATAGCTATGTTAAATTACCAGAGGGTAATTCTATGATCCTCAAAAGTGGTTGGTGGATGTTGGTGGCTGGTGGAACCAAGTTGGCAGCTTCACGACCTGGAAAGAGTTTGGCCGCCATGCCATGGTCGGAACTTCCGAGGAGAACGGGAGGATGGCCGAAGTCGCCGCCCGGAAGCAGACCGAAAGCGAATTTCAGAACTTCCAAACCAGGAAGTATGAGAGTGGCTGGGCCGCGGATGAGCTCATCAATCCCTGAAGAGGATACTCTAATACTCCATGCTTTGAAACTTTGCTTAGACACTTTGAGTGGTATGGTGGCATTTCGCTCCTGGAAAAGTGGTACATTAATAAGGTCTCGTTATTTGGCATCAACCCGAATTTTGTAGAATGTTGGGGCTATGCTATGTTAATCCATTTTTTTATCCCACGGCCACAAGAACCAGGGCAGACTTCCAGGGCTGCTGGGGACGGTCACTGATATTCTTGTTCGGGTGGCTGAAGTCGCCAACCCACATCAGAAATGTGGGTTTGTCGAAAAATATTTGATATATCCATATCAACCCCTCGATCCATCACTTTGCAATAATGAATTCTCATCTATAATTTCCCATATAATCCCATATATATATATGTATATACACCATATGTATATATATATATGTGTGTGTATATATATATATCCATACCCATATATACCCATACCCATATAATACACACACACACATACCCAACATGTATAAGTTCTCACCCAGTCGTTGAGGCTCAGTCTGCCGTGCAGCCGCTGGGAGATGTCGATACCTGGAAACACCGCAGCTGGAAGCGCTGCGACCTTTGATCACGGGATTTCAGGCCGCGGGATTTCAGCTGATCCGATGGGTTGAGTTACCCGGCCTGGTAAACATAGAAAAAGCGACATGGAAGCCATGGCCATAGATTTATAGTTGATTTAGCCATTAATTTTTCTAGCATGGTGATTTTAACCATAGTTATATAAATGTTTACCAGAGGGTATTGGACATATATGACAACTATTGATATATATATATATACATATGTATATATATTGATATATATAATACAATTCTTAATATATGTATTATAATTGAATTATATAAATATATGTATATGTAGTTAATATAACAATAAGAACAATAATTTTCGTAATCATCATAGTAATAAAAAACTGATAATAAGAATAATAACAACAGATGCATTTCAAACTTGGAAGTTGGTGGAGCGCCTCACCAGAGCTAAACACCAGCAGCGAAAAAAAAAGCGACCCAAAGGGGCCCCATTTGGACTCCATGATCGCTATGGCAGCAGTTCATGGTCATATATGGTCATGGGTTGTACAAACCCGTATTTGAGCAGAAAAACCTCTCAATCTTACTATGTTTTCTGACCCCACAGATCTATCCATCATTTTCTCATGGATCAATGCTCCACCCAACTTAGAATTACTGGAGTCCAGAGGGCCCCGAGAAAGATCACTCAAAGCGCGTCCTTCCTGTCGATTGCTTCAGGAGAAGGAACAGGACTCCACAGCAGAAGCAGTGCCTTTGACTCGCCAGTCGATGCCAGGGGATCGGTAATGGGGAGCTCAGGAAAAACAAGTTGCACAACCAGCAAAAGCAGAGAGATAGCAGCCACATGGGGAATGGGAAACTTCGCGATCTCAACCGAATCCAAATATGCTAAGGATGTGTGGTGCGTGGCCAGCAATGTATTTCTGTACGAACCCAGTTCCGCTGTTCAATAACTGGAAATTTGCATGATCTTCATGCAAGCTTAGATAGATAAGTTGTATCAGGCACGATAAATCCATAAAATTATACAGTTCCGGGTCCTGAACTTTTGGTACCACATCATGGCCCACGTTGATGACGATGCTTCGGCAATCCCCCAAGATAACTAGGCGCCAAAAAACGGCATGTGACAATTGTCCCTGTCGCTATTGGCAAGGACCCAGGGTAATTGTCGCATTGTACAAATACATCAAATACTGAATATGTCAGCCTTTTTTTGGTTTTTGAAGGCACTGAAACCGCAGGATGTGACATTGACATGACCAGGTGAAAAGTGTGTAGATCTGAGATGATGTACGTTCAGGGATGTAATTACACTGAACTATCACAGCGATAGCCCAGGTGGACGGCAGTTAGTTCGATTCTGGTGAATACTGGTAAAGGAGTTAAGTCCAATGATAAGGCACACCTCATTCTACCGAAAAATCGGGGCTTGATACTTGGACTACCTTAGACTCCTTACACATGTTGCGGGTGTTATAATGATTATAATGTCTGGCAGTACTGGTTGGTGGTTCGGAACATTTCATTGAGCACGCAGGAGGCGGGTATATAATTTGATGTTGGAATTGGCAGCCACTTGCAGCCACTCGAGTGGCCGCAAGTGGCCGCAAGTGGCCGCCAGCATTCTCTTGTAACCGGCAGCCACTTGCAGCCGCTTGCAGCCACTCGAGTGGCTGCAAGTGGCCGCAAGTGGCCGCCAGCATTCTCTTGTCACCGGCAGCCACTTGCAGCCACTTGCAGCCACTTGCAGCCACTCGAGTGGCCGCAAGTGGCCGCCAGCATTCTCTTCTCAGCGGCAGCCACTCGAGTGGCCGCAAGTGGCCGCAAGTGGCCGCCAGCATTCTCTTGTCACCGGCAGCCACTTGCAGCCTCTTGCAGCCACTCGAGTGGCCGCAAGTGGCCGCCTGACATCCTCCC
>Ga0126342_10012225_pt1 | contig 15319 bp, 17 predicted proteins | sample Cyp1metagenome_FD_92528 | JGI IMG/M metagenome (GOLD analysis project Ga0126342, IMG submission 92528) | Coral microbial communities from Lord Howe Island, Old Settlement Bay, Australia - Cyphastrea 1 metagenome | ecosystem: Host-associated > Invertebrates > Cnidaria > Coral ...
GACATGTATTTATATTTATATATTTATATAGTTATATATTTGTATATTTACATATATATATATAGATGTACTTATATATTTAGATATTTAGATATTTATATATATATATGTATTATATTGACATTTATTTATATTTATATATTTATATATTTATAATTTATATATATATGTATATATATATACATATTATATACAACTGGGTTTTGCTATGGTGATTAACCACTTACGATTCCTGGGATGCACCCGTAGTTTCTCACAGACCTGGGATTCGCCAGGTTGTGCCAGTGATCACCACTGTGCTGTGGCTCTTGGTGTTGCTCTTGGTGACACCCGACTTTCCAAGGGCGGCTTCTGAATTAAATCAACTACTACAAGTAATTGGATGTACCCTCTGGTAAACTAACATAACTATGGAAAATCACCATTTTTAATGGGAAAACTCACTATAAATAGCCATTTTCAATAGCTACGTTAAATTACCAGAGGGTAGATGATTGAATGTTGTCATCAATTCATCAATCATCTACATCCATGTTCATCCGGAAGGCAATGGTTGCAACGTTGTCTGGGCCTTGTGGATCAAATGGAAAGATTGTTTGGCAAATACACCCAAAGGCGGAGGGTTCATAACATAACATCTATCCGTATCTATATATATATACATATGGGTAAATTATAACATTTCACTAACCTGAATCTTGCGGCCATTTGGGGATGATTTCCCTAAAATAAACCATGATTTCCAGGGCTCGGGAGAACAGTGAGGTCGTGATGAAATTTACCCAGATATATAGATGATTATCTCATGAAAACCTCTACTTTTCTAGATTATAGAGGACTTTCCCATGATTTTCCCTATATTTTCCCATGAAAAAACATATGTTCAGAACATCCTCTGCCTATCCGCAAGAGGTGAAGATATTAGTCGATGTTGTTTGAAAATGGGCCAAAAAAAAAATCGATCTCTGGAGGAGTCCGGCATCGTCAAAACGATGCGTCAAAAAGAACATATGAAAAAACCTGGTTGGTGGTTTCAACCTACCCCTTTTAATCATGGTTAATAATGGTTAATCATGGTTAATAATGGTTAATAATGGTTAATAATAGTTAATAATTGTTAATAATGGTGGTTATGGTTAACCATCATGAGAATGTTAACCATCAACTGGTTGGTGGTTGAGCCTACCCCTCTGAAAAATATGATAGTCAGTTGGGATGATGACATTCCCAATATATGGAAAAATAAAATTCATGTTCCAAACCACCAACCAGATGATATTCTTTGATAGTCTGGTAAATCGAGTAATAAACGATACCCAACTTTAAGCGTATGGATCTATAAACTTCAAAGATGTGCCACAGGGAGTTTGTCTTTATTTAGCTAAGAACAAACATTTACATCTATATATAGAGTGATATGCATATTCACATGCATGTCCATATTCATATTTATATTCGTTAATATAGTCCTGGAGTGATTAGATAGACTATAATATCTATAATAGAATATGGACATTTCAAAAACCACACTCAAATGGGTACAGGATGAGGCCCCCCAGCTATAAGTTGCTTTATAAACCATGAAATAATCCCCAGTAACTAGTTCGTTATATCTACCATAAACCATGGTTTTTTCAGCCACTTATAAACCAACTGTTCACGCCATCTTGGGGGCCCCATCCTCTTTGACAACCCCGTCCGGTCCCGTAGGGTTCCCAAACGGCAGCACCGGCAGCTTCCAGGCACCCAGGTCCGCAAGGTCCGTGGGGGCGACCAGCACCTTTTCGAAAAACGGGCACGTGCTGGGGAAGCTCGTAGCGATGACCCATTCAAACCAATACTGCTTGGTGGTTTTAACTGGTTGGATAACATACATATAATTTGGATAACATACATATAATTTGGTTAACCAACATTGATACAATCATTACTGGTTGGTGGTTTGGAACATTTACCCTCTGGTGAACTAACAGTTTGCAATGGAAAGATCCACCATGCTATTAATGGGAAAATCCACTATTTCTATGGCCATATTCCATGGCTATGTTAAATAACCAGAGGGTAACTGGTTGGATAACATATGTATAATTTGGATAAGTGCTTGGTGGTGCAATTTCACCATCTTGAAACATGATGGAGTGAAAGTCAATGGGGTTGGGATGACATCCCATATATGAAATGGAAGTCATAAAAGCCATGTTTGAAACCACGAAGCAGATTAAAAAATGTGTGTTCTTCATGGATATATGGTGAGATCATGGAAACATCTATGGAATATATGAAGGGGATTGATATAAGCAACAATATTACTGGTGCAGGCCCCGGCGTTGGCCTTCATAAGTTGGGATATAGATGATGATATGGGGCCCCTACAATGGGAGTGATGACTCTTAGCATTTGGGATGGTAACTACCCTTTGGTAAACTTACAAAAAACTATGGAAAATCTCCATTTTTAATAGGTAAATCAACTATAAATGGGCCATGTTCAATAGCTATGTTAAATTACAAGAGGGTAACAATCGTGTAGCTCTAAAGCCACTGGAATTTCACATACCGTAAGTTTTCCTGTCAAAGTAGCCATTCGGAGGTATACCCTGCGTTCAGACACCCATTTCATAAGGATACTCTATGGGAATAGAATTCAACTGTTGGCTATTAATGAGATATCGATGGGATATGAATAACCAACAAATATATGGTGTGAATCTATAAAGGGTGGGTACTTAAAGTGTCTTAAAAAATGTTTTCAGATCAATCAAAGTTACTTCAAATAATACCCTCCAGTAAATTAACATCTGATTAACATAAACCCTGCCAGATAGGGGTTGAAAGACTAGTTTCCACTATAAATTGCTCAGTTTCAGGGTCAACAAGTTAATTGACCAGAGGGTATACCTTGTACTTTGGTCACCAAGTGTGACGACCAGCGTAGATCACCCTAAATGTCTTACCCGGTTATCCATCATATCCCAATGAATCCACATGATCTTCCTGTCTTCCCATTTTTTTGGGGTAGGACACCGACACATAAAATGGCTTGAATAGGATTTTGATGATAGATGAAATGAGATCGTTGATGTGGTGGTGTCTAAGATGCTATCAAATGATGTGTATATATATACATATATATATATATTGATAAAAATTAAGCTGATGTAAAGAGATACAAATGATTTGTAGGGGGAGGTAAACGGAAAAATCATACAAAGGATGGCATGAGTAGGGGGGCACGAAATCATGAACATGTGCGGGTGACAGCTGTTTGTGGCAGCATTTGTTCAAGTTTCCGTGCACAGCCTGTCAATTCGGATCCAACGATCTCTTTCGGCGGTCGACCCTGGTTGACTCGTCATGAATGTTGTTTTTGTCCCCTGTCACCAGCCCACACCACATCCTTTGTTTTTCCAAGGGCCTCACCAACTGTTGACAGAAACATTCAGCTGCTGGTTTTTGTTCTGTCATTATTTGCAAAAGTTACCATCTGGTTATGACTAACAATTTGCCATGGAAAGATCCACCATGCTATTAAGTTCGGTAAACCATCTATGAATCTATGGACCATGGCTTAACCATGGCGAACTGTCAGCCATAACCAGAGGCTACATGGCGAACCTCCCAAATTCCGATCTCAAGGTCCAAAAAAAAGGGGCCTCGGTGGTGGTGGGCGGTTTGCGCTGCAGCTTCTCCCAATTCCTGTTGAGCTGAGTGTAGGGTGACGTCGGTGTAGGTGTCACACAGCAGTGGAGATGTGGTGAGAAATCTACAAGAGGGCGCAAACACATGTCATTAAAAGAACACTTGATGTTCAGCTACCCAAGTTTAGGGTGTTCAGGTTTGACCAAAGCTGAATGATGATGTGTTGTATCAATCTAATGACAGTGCCCGCAAAATTAGATGCGTTGGTATTTACGGACTGAGTATCCATTTGAGTGTGGGTTGGCTAATCCAAAGAAATAGACACAAGTCCATGTTTGGATCCCTGTCCATTTTTCGACTGAAGATGTTCGTTGGTTAAACACCTCAGTTTTTGCTTCTGAACCCCCAAAAAATCCGCCAGCTGCTGGTCAATCACCTATGCCTGTTGATCAAATCAGCCATATGTATTGATGCAATCATCCTATATTCATCTGCAGAATGATAAAGATCACAATCCTTGAGGCAATGATGACAACAGAAAATAATCACATGATATCAGTCTCACTTCAATCCCATAATATCCCATAATATCATATAATATCATATAATATCATATAATATCATATAATATCATATAAGATCATATAATATCATATAGTATCATATAATATCATCATAAAAATATTATCAATATGATCGATATCAGAATATGAATTCAGCATGGTGATTTCAAGCTGCCTCCGCAAGCGTTTCAAGGCTGGCAGCCGATCTGCATTGGGCCATTCGTCTAAGACCTCTGGGTCAGGCTACGGTGCCGACCCATGACTGGGATAAAGATGGGGGAAAATACAACTCATTGCTGATAAATGTCACTTCCAAAAGCTAGAAGATACATGTTTTTTTTCATAAAATGTTGTTCAGGGAGCTGCGGCAGGCTCCAAAGTCTTGTTCAGCTTCCGAGTCTGTTTGGAGGACTTTTTGGGAAGCTTCCCTCGAAATCGGTAAATCGGTGCCCAGTCGGCTTCCCAGTTCTTCACGACAGACCGGTGTTTTCCAACCAATCTCCTATGAAAACATGCAGAAACTGGACATGGATCATCGGATTGGTTTTCACGGGAAAATCTTAACCGGAAACCATGATTTTTACCATTAAATATGGGGGTGTCCTGTAAATTTTCCCTTAAACAAATCCAATGAATGAATAAAACCATCAGGAGCCCCCCTATGGCCCTATGACCCTGCTGAGCGCCGAGCTTGGGTTTCCATCAGGAGCCGATGCTTCCTTAGTCCAAATACTTGGCGTTGGCAAGTCGGTCAGAGTCTAGCATCATAGCCCAAGAGTACGAAGAGCTGGCAACTAAGATCTGGTGAATTGAGGAAATGTCACTGAGATGATTTAGACAATGTAGACCAACATCACCATTGACTCACTGACCACATACTGTTGGACTTTCGGGACCGCCCTTGGCTAAAGGATGTATTCGTGAAACAGCTTCCACTAGGGAAGCCTTCTGCCATTTCGGGATCTGAGAGATCCATCCACATCTAATCATGGCTGTGAGCGATCTTGCCGCTACGTTTTTTGCGCATCATCAATGCGGGAGGTCGTTCAGTCCACTGTACAGCTTTGCAAGCTTCTTCAGCAAAGATAAAGTCAGAAAAGCACATGCCCTTTCAACCACAAAGGCAAAAGAGTGATACTTCGTACCAAGCGTCCTGTGTTCCTCTGAGGACCAAAGAAATGTTTGCACAGTGAAAGCACAACACCATACAAACTTCACAACACAAATTTCTGCCGAAGCTCGCTCAAATTTGCGCACAGCAACTTGGTCTCGGGTATTTCCCTCGCCCTGCAATCTGATGCTATTGGATATTATCCAGGCAACAATGGAACAAATCAAGCCCAAATACAGGCACAGGATGTACAGTTTGGCTTCATGTCGAATGAATTCTCCTCTCGCGGCAGAACGAAGGCACCACATGACAAAAACCTCACCGATGAAAGCTGTTGGCAAAAATCCTCTGAGAAAATCATGAGCAAGCCAATTAAAACAAGTCCTGTTCTCAGGTTGCAGGGCTACTGATCGCAGCACCTGTACAATACTCGAGGACAGAAAGGATGCATTTAGTACATTGTAACCTAGGGATGATAAAATTTGAGCTTTGTTTGCAAGCAATCCTTCTCCCACTGCACACTCACTGCGGATCTTGCAAACCCACCAAATCACCCAAAGCGCAGTAAGAGGTGGATTCTTAGCAAGCAGACTCAGCAGACTGCGTCTTCTTGTCTCCAAAGCTTGAACCGTTAGCCAATCCAAAGTCAGGCTCTGACAAAACACGCAGAGATCTAGGAAGACAGCAATCACTTTGGGTCCTCGACGATCACATTCATGCCACGGAATACTAATTTCCAGCATCTCCCACAGCATGACAACAAAGAGTGCGATCACGCACCCTGACCCACGAAGGAAGACCTGCACCCTGACCAAGAGATGCCAAGATACCAAGAGTGCGATCGCACACCCTGTCCAAAGAATCGAGTGCAGCAGCAGCATCAGCCACAGCATCAGCCGCAGCAGCCGCCGCAGCAGCCGCAGCACCTGCACCGAATCCAGCAGCCGCAGGCGGAAAAATGCCAGAGAAATCCCCACGAGAAGAGATCCAGGGCCGTTGTCGTCCACGACTCTGCTCTTGAACGCTTGCTTGAGCTTTCTTACAGACTGCTTCCAAGTCATTGTGTGGGTCCCTCAAAGCAGAAATCAGCTCCTTGGTCATGGAGTGCTGGTCACTGGCAGCTCTGCCTCTATCGCAAGCAAGCAGAAGTTGAAAATCTGTTTGTGACATCCAAAGCAATCTTCGATAGGCATTGCCCTCTGCAAGACCTGTCCAGGTGTTGATGGATCGGTTCTCGCGGCAGGTGTCAATGACAAACCACACCTTGATTTTGCCACCCTTCATCATATCCAAGGGTTTTACCAGCAAAGCATCTAAGTCACAAATTGCATCGCTGTCGGATGCCCAAATGGCTGGCAGCTCACCACTTTGGAGCTGCTCGCCATGAGCCGCAACATAGACCACCACCAGATGAATATCTCGCTGTGACACATTATTTTCGACCAGCTCCAAGAAGCTCGAAATTGACCGTGTGAGGGCACCTTCGGTGACATGACCCACCAGTGAGATCAGATTTCGCTCCTGGAAGCCCCATATGAGCATTTCACGGGAGAAGTCCTGCGCATCGCGGCTGGCATTCGGCAAATTCACGAAATGACCTGCATCTTGGTACTCTTCAATCCCGATGCAGAGGGCCGCGAGGCACCTGGTGTCCATGGCAGCTTCTTAGGGCTCCATATTTTCTGAAGCCCAAACAATAGCCCCTTGACACCTGAGCCAAAACAATCAAGAAGCAACCAGGTCACAAGTCGCCTTCCCACTGCTCAGGCATTGCCAATGTTTTTTGTCCCTTGCCCGTGATCGTTTTCCTTCAACTTGGCAACCCTGTTTCATTGTCCGTTTCAACACTTCAGCTCGACCACTTTGATAGCCGATCACTGGAGCAGCCCCCTCATTTGCTGGGTTTCGCCCAATTTAGAGTTAGAGATGGCCATAGACCCAATTCTTGTGGTTGTCATCCCTCATTGGCTGATTCACATCCAGTCCCCGAATGGCTTCGCCACCCAAGCGTCTCAATGAGGTCCAAGGGAACGAAGAGCGGCGGCACTTCGGCCTTTGGAAGCCTCGGCGCGGTGACCCGGTGACCTTCGAACATCATGGTGGTTTCAATAGCAAAATACTCACCATGTTTCACCACCAAGATTGGCGGATTTCACTAAAACGACTTAGGAATTTACTGTGTCAGTATCACAAAAAATAATGTGGATTGATGGAAAAGTGATTGGGAAAACTGGTGCAATCTGAAAAAATGCAGCATCATATCTGTAAGAGCCCGCCACCAGCCTGCAATTTGACAACCTGAAATACTTGAAATGTGGTTGTCTGTAGATGATGTCCTTCCTCAACATGATCCATAGTTACTGCCTCCCAACTTCAGGATAATAAAGGATAAGTGCCACCGCCTTCACTGTGTTTTCATAGTTTTAGCACGTTTAATCCCTATTAATGCTTGTTGGTTGGTGGTTTGAATATTTATGTAATTATGTATTTATGTATGTATGTATAGTATAGTATAGTATCAGCATTAGTATTAGTATTAGTATTTAGTATTTAGTATTAGTATTTAGTATTAGTATTTGTATTAGTATAATATAATTAATATTATATATATATAGAGAGATATTCATCTATTTTCTATTATGTTCTATGATAATCTATTGGTTGCATCCCCCCTTTTTGGGATGTTGAAACATGTTTTTCAACCCCATCTCTCCGCACTGCACCAGGCTCTCCGGCTTCACCAAGCACAACGACGACTCCGCAGATTCCGTAGGCGCCACCTGCGGCATGGTTTGTTGGTTGATTCATATTGTGTGCGTTTATATATATATATATATATATGTATATATCATTATATATCCACATGTCAAATATTCACATGTTCTGTCTGTCTATCTATCTATCTACCTATCGATCGATCGATCGGAATGCAATGACCTGACCATCATGGGGAGCGTTTCAGCAGGGGAGGCTCACCAGAAATGGGCGAGCCAACACCCTCGCGGGTCTTTCTTATGAAGATTGGGATGTAACCGACATCCGCCAGGGGGTTCAATGGATTCAAGAAATGCTGAATTCGCTGAAAATAGACTTGCAGTTTCCAGGAAGATTCTGGAAGATTCTGGAAGTCTAGTAAGTCTAGAATCCAAGCTACAGTAGATCTGATCTCGAGAAGGGAGAAAGAACCAAGCCAGAAAGAATCCATAGGTCCAACTCGGCCCAGGGGCCCAGCGTTGGTTGACTTTGGGACTTTTGGATCATCTTTTGGAGATCAGCACCACCCATGAAGGATTTTCCTGTGTACCCTGTACGCAACCCCTTTCCAATGGAAAATGCCCCTGTCTCCAATGGAAAGACCCTGTTTTTTGGGGGAATTTTCCAGCCATGTTCCAGCTTGCCACATCTCAAAATTCCAAGACGATTCCGGGAGAGTCTGGGTACCCTCTGGTTATGTCAAAATAGCTATTGAAAATTGCCATTTATAGTGAGTTTTCCCATTAAAAATGGTGATTTTCCATAGCTATGTGAGTTTACCAGAGGGTAAATGATCATAGTTCACCAAGCTGAAAAGTTCGGAAAAAGCGGGATGATTCCCCTATGGCAGCTCCCATGTCTCTCCTCCTGGGATGGTTTTGATCGCCAGGAGCCTTTGGTTGCAGGCAGACCAAAGGAAAGGACATCTGGGAAACCATGATACCCTCTGGTAAATTAACATAGCTATTGAAAATGGCCATTTATGGTGGATTTTTCCATTGAAAATGGTGATTTTCCATAGCTATGTTAAATTACCAGAGGGTAATTGGACCCTTTGTGGCAACACCTTGTGCACCCCTACTCAATCGTCAATCTACTTAGAATGTTCAAATAATTTAAATGGATTTAAGGGGGAAGACTAGAAACTGGGATTCTGAACCTCCCACAGAAGCAGTCAGCAGTCTCGCATCTCAAGAGGTAAATCTTTCAAATACCCTCTGGTAAACTAACATAACTATGGAAAATCACCATTTTCAATGGAAAAAACCACTATTTCTATGGCCATTTTCAATAGCAAACTGTTAGTTCACCAGAGGGTACATACCAGAATGCCCAGTCTGACCCAGAGTTACGAAGTGGATGGAATTTTGTTCCCATCAACTGCCAGTCACAAAGCCCACTTCCCACTGGGTGTCCCCACGATGGTTGGCGCGACCAAGAGCCTGGTTGGTCAGCAAAGCGGTCTTGGAAAAATCCCCCCATCATGGCTGGTTGGTTGAGCCTACCCCTCTGAAAAATGATGGACGAATCGTCAGTTGGGATGATGACATTCCATTCCCAACTGTTTCTGGAAAGTCATTCAAAATTCATGTTGTTCCAGTCACCACCAGATGGATTTTCCCAGCACTGACCTATCACCAGTAGAGCTTGGTGACCTTTGGAGCATTGGTGTTTTTGAGCCGACTCATTACGTAAGATGCCGTAGCCAAGTACATCCCGAAGCGACGTTGCGCTGTCACAGTTTGCGACCATGGGCAATGAGACCACCCGGTTGCCGGCGGATCCAACTAAAACTCGTTGCCAAATCTGCGCAAGAAAAAACCTATGTTTCCTGGCCACATCGTTGGCTTGATTTTCCCATAGTTTCCCATTGTCCCTTCCACACTTTCATTTGTTGATGATTCATGATACCCTCTGGTGAACTAACATAGCAATGGAAAATCACCATTTTTAATGGGAAAATCCACTATTTCAATGGCCATTTTCAATAGCAAACTGTTAGTTCACCAGAGGGTACAGCCCTGAAATGATACACCACTGGAATCCAATGTCGACTTTGCCATCCGAAGGTGGACCTTGAGTTCCCTGGGTCCCACCTTCTTGAGGTCCTGGAGCTTGGGTCCCGTGTCAAGATCCAGGTGCAAGATCGAGCCTAGCGAAGCGAGGCGAGGCAACACATCTGGCTGACTGAAAATGGAGCACCTACCCTCCCGTAAACATACAAAAGCTATTGAAAATGGCCATTTAATATCATTGAATGCCATAGAAATAGTTGATTTACCCACTAAAAATGGTGATGTTCCATCGGTTTTTGTAAACGTTCACCAGAGGGTAGAGGACCTTAATGGCCTGGCAGCCCCAGGTATCCTGACTACACATCCCCTACCCAAAAACAAAAATATCCCAAGTCCTCGCTGTTTGGGATGCAACATATTCCTCAACAAGAATGGCCAAAAATCTTTCCCAGACACAAAAAAAAAACCTTGAGCGAATCTTCTGCTTTCATGGGGCTCCTCCTGCCGCCACCCCGTTGGACCCCGGCCATGGCGCGCTGTGGAAGTTTGATCTGGTCGGCTTGGCGACCCATGGCAAGGATTCATCCCCTGGTCTAATCTGGCAATGCAAAGCCCCAATCCTTGCCGGATGTTTAGCTCAGTTCCTGCATCAATGGATTGGTTTAAGGGAAAATCTACAGGAAACCATCGATTTTCCTATGAAATATGGGGCTTTTCTATAATTTTTCCCTTAAATCAATCCATTGACTGCAACATTCCAACCATTCAACAGTCCCCCAACTCACCCCATGGATCGATGGACTGCACTGCCTGGATCCGGTAAAGTGTGCTTCCCCTGGCACGCTATGGCATGGATATGCTGAGGCATGGCAGAGCAATTCTGTCGGTTCAAGTGACTGCTACCCCGTTCATCCTTAGCTGGTTAGTCTCTGACGGTTGGAGATGTTCCATCGAAACCCTATCAACATTGGCCATTCAGGAGTCATTGAAAGGGAAAAAATCATCAATCATTACTGGTTGGTGGTTTTAACCATCTTGAAAAATACTAGTCAATGGGGAGGATTATCCCATATATTCTGGAAGATAAAAAAAATTTTTGAAACCACCAACCAGATTACCATTACTATAAATCAATATGCTGATGTCAACCATCGATGAATAAACCCCAAACGGATCCAAACGGCTGTTTAATTGGTGGTACCATTTAAGTATCAGATTCTCATTATTTGGGGAGTACCTCCCTAATCCATAAACCATAGTTTATTCTACCATCGAGGGTTGATACTAAACATCATTGAACAATACAATGAAGATCAATGAAGTAAAGCATGAGCAACTTTGAACTCCTCATTTGACTGGTAGAGATGCATAGGATCATCAACCCACAAAATGGTCCCAACGGCCTCGTCGAAGCCGTCGAAGCCGAGGCAAAGGGGATGATGCTCGGCCTGTGGAGCCGCTGGATGCTTCCACAGTTTTTTTGGTTGAAAAGATATGTTAACAATCCTTCGCAGGTGTGAAAATATGTTCACTAACTAAGTCACCAACTCACTCACTAACTGGGAAACAGCTGCTAATATAAATTGTTCATTAACACATGTTTAACCATCTGCGATTTTTTTCAAGTAACTGGAAAACATCTGCCTCCGCTGCTTCAGCCTTTCAGCTAACAGCTAACAACTGGTTTCACTGGATTTCGTTTCTTCGACCTCTCCACTTTTTTGAAGATTCGGGGGCCCAGGGCCCATTGTTTTCAAATGCCCTGAACCTTAACCAGTTATGTTCTTCCAGGTAATTACTGACCTGGCTAAAAATCTGCCCATCTAGGGTTGATTCTCACTCCCACAATGTCATGATTACCCCCTGGTACTGACTAACATAACTATGGAAAATCACCATTTATAGTGAATTTTCCCATGAAAAATTGTGATGCTTCATAGTTATGTTAGTTTACCAGAGGGTAAGTATCTGAATGCGGATCAAAAGCCTAGCACCCCGGTTTCCGCGTCAAAATGGCTGGCGTATGACTGTATGTTCATCCCCTTTCAAGATGAGTTCAGAAGGTTCTAGAAGTACTGACCCAGTCCCATATCCCTTTTCTTGTTGGTAAATGTTGGTAAACGTTTACATAACTATATGTTCAAGTTCGCAAACTGTTCACGTTTGATCCAGGCCGGGTAAATGTTGGTCAAATCCCCATGCGGCCTCTGGGGTCGGAGAGGGCGTGGCCGCCGTGGCCAGTGGAGTGTCTGCTATGCTGGACCTTGCTTCACAGTTCTGATGGATTCCCAGCTTTGAAGCTCGCGGAGAGGTTGTTACTTGGTGGCGAACTACCCACGAATCGTAAGTGGCTTAGTGAAAACCCCAGTGATTTACATGGGATTTTTGTAGGGTTAATCCACTTATAACTGGGGTGAACTAACCCACTTACGATTCGCCAAGTACAAATCGTCCATCCTTCTGAGAATCGCTGGTGATCTCCGACGAAATGGCATTATTTCTTGTTTTCAGCGTGAAAAAAACCTTCAAGATTGATCTGTTTGGAAGCGTCAATCCATCACAGAAATATGAAAGTCGATTGGGATCATACTGTCCATACATCGTTTTACATACATATATAGGTGTATATATTTAGGTATTCATTCATTTATCTAAATTTAGCTATTTAGTACGTATCTATTTATCTAGTTACACCTACCCTCTGGTTATTTAACATAGCCATGGTATAGATGGCCCATAGAAATAGATGGTTTACCTATTAATAGCATGGTGCATCTTTCCATGGCAAACTGTTAGTCATAACCAGATGGAAATTTTGAAGCACTAAAAATGGCCACCATTTTGAGGGTTACCATCTGGTTATTTAACAGTTCGCCATGGAAAATCCCCTAAATAAATGGAGGTTTCTAGCTGGGAAAATCATCTATTTCTATGGGCCATGGCTTCCATGGCGAACTGTTAAATAACCAGAGGATAAATAAATCATAATACATTCCTACCCTCTGGTAAACTAACGTAGCTATTGAAAATGGCCATTTAGTTCGTTGATTTACCTATTCAGGATGGTGATTTTCCATAGTTTTTTGTATGTTTCAGCCACCAGCTGGTTGCACCGTTCAAGCACCCGCACGTTTCCAAGGTGTGGCGCGACCGAAAGGCCCGTTGAATGCAGCTGGCTGCATGGTTCCTGAGCGAAACGTCACGAAAATGGGGCGAAACGTGGGGCGAAACGTCACGAAAGGTCAGGGGTGGGGCTGCTGAAGCATCAACGGCCTTGGTAAAATGGTTCTAAGGAGGGAAGCATCATGAAATAATGATGGGATACCCTCTGGATCAAACGTTTACAGTTTGCGAACTTGAAAATGGCCCAGTCGACAGTTCGTGAGTTTTCCCATTAATAGCATGGTGGATCTTTCCAGTTCGCTATGTAAACGTTTACCAGGCCGGGTAAATCATGGGACAATCTCACGGATCAAACATGGGGATGAAGAATGATGATGGGATGATGGAATGGATATTCCATGATGGATAATGTAACGTATAATATACTGGATATTAATGGATATTAATGGATATTAATGGATATTAATGGATATTAATGGATATTAATGGATATTAATGGATATTAATGGATAATGGTTGATAATGACAATTTAATCATATGATACTAATTGATAATATGATGAATGATGGATAATGATGGATAATATGGGAACATCTGAAATAATGACGTTATAAACCATTCCCAATTAACTCAGTTTATTGAGTACCCAGGTTCGCCTTGACATAACCTGGTTCGGGATGATGTTATATGACCCCAAGTGATGATTTTTTTTCCGAAAAAACTACGAGAATGCTGTAAACCCAATACACGATTTTCCTATTTCAGTATGCTGAATGAATTACTGTAAGCAAATAGGCAGGTTTATTGAATGGTAAACAGACGTAGCTGGCTCGAAAATGGGCCATGTGTATATGATCTAGCATTTGGAATTGTGGCTTTCTCATTGCCAGATTAAAGAAGGTGCCCTCAAATAACTGGAATTAGGTGGCCGGGCAAATCGGTTTGCGTTTGCTTGAGCTCTTTATCTCAAGAAAACACAGTAACTTCGAGTCGAACCTTTTAAATGATCTTCTCAGGGATAGCTCTAAGTTGACACACAGAACTCCTGTTGCCAGGACAAACACCATATCAACAGGAAGAGGACACATAATTTTGTTGACATGGTCCAAAAGAAGCACCTTTCGAGAGACAATGCCTGAGATGGACGCACATGGCAACGAAAATAGCTGACAGATATCTTAACATCTTTATGACCCAGTTGGTTACTGTCTGGTAAACTAACATAACTATGGAAAATCACCATTTTTAGTGGGTAAATCCACTATAAATCACCATTTTCAATAGCTATGTTGAATTACCAGTTGGATAGTATCCCGTAGCTAGCAACGCTAGCTGGGACACATTTCAACCCAACTCTCCGAGGCACTGCTTTCGTCGGTGCCTACAGAGCTGCTGGAGGGTCACACGGGTCACACACGTAACTGCCCATCGAAAAAGCTGTGAAAAAGCTGTGATTGAGGGTGAAATAAATATGTATGTTACGTATCTTATGATGTTGTATATGTATATATGTGAGTGTGTGCAAAGATCAACATAAATATAGGCAGGAATAAAACATTCAAAAAAATAGATACCTCAAAATGAAATTCACAAATTAGGAGTTCAAATTTCCAAAACGTGCAAATGTAAATGATAGAAAATTAAAAACAAAGCTAGCCCCGAAAAGTGACAATCGTTTTCATTGTTTCATGATCTAAGACCATAGGCGTATATACATGGAGCGTCCACATTAAGCGAACGAACATGCGTAATGATGTTCTTCTATTACTTTGTGTCTTCCAAAAACAATGATGTATCTCCGCGAACCACACAACGCACTTGTATGCACTTGTTTCATCTGCAGGGCAAAATGCAAAAGGCAATTGCCAAACAAACCAATGCTGACCAGATAGTGTCCTTTTATATTGTTGATCTGAAACCATGCTTATTTGTTTCTTTTGGTTATCAATTAGTATAATATGATTAAATTGTCATTATCCATTAATATCCACTAATATCCATTAATATCCATTAATATCCATTAATATCCATTAATATCCATTAATATCCATTAATATCCATTAATATCCATTAATATCCATTAATATCCATTAATATCCATTAATATCCATTAA
>Ga0126342_10012226_pt1 | contig 15317 bp, 14 predicted proteins | sample Cyp1metagenome_FD_92528 | JGI IMG/M metagenome (GOLD analysis project Ga0126342, IMG submission 92528) | Coral microbial communities from Lord Howe Island, Old Settlement Bay, Australia - Cyphastrea 1 metagenome | ecosystem: Host-associated > Invertebrates > Cnidaria > Coral ...
ATATATAGTTTATATATAGTTTATATATAGTTTATATATAGTTTTTTATATAGTTTAAATATAATTTATATAATATATATAATATATATATATATATATTATATAATATATAATATACGTTATAATATATATATGATATATAATATAATATAATATAATATAATATAATAATATAATATAATATAATCCAATACAATACAATATAATATAATCCAATACAATATAATATAATATAATATAATCCAATACAATACAATATAATATAATCCAATACAATATAATATAGTATAATATAATATAATATAGATCAATCTAGTTATGGGGGTTAAAGTCAACAACATAACTGGGCACCATCTGACACTGTTGGGGGACTCGATTCTATGCAAGTTACATGGGGGAAGTGACAACTGATGGCTCGTGTTATCTTCTCCATTGTGATATTGACATCTACTCTCTGGTATTGAACCTGGCTCGCTGGTAAATTGTATTCATATTCGTTTCTTGAATATGGTTCTTACAAGCGAACATATTTTTGTCAGTCATGTTTGATTACCATAGCGTGTGTTTACGAACCGGTTGCGTACGGGATGTTCTAAGTATAGATATATATATATATAGGATCCAATATGATGTTGCCAGCTGTATATTAGGTATCAAACAGGTGCTAGTCGAGATGCTCATCTGAGTAACCATTGCTACAGATGCAATATTCAAATTTCTCGCGGTTACAACACCATTAGCTATGGAATTTCACAAGCGTTTTGATAGGTAAATCATCTATAATTGTACAGTTTTCCATAGCTATGTAAAACTACCAGAGGGTAACATGTTCCACCCATGTTACAAGTCTGCACGTCTACCCCCCCCTCGATCTTTCAACGAGCAGCCGATCTCACGGTGAAAGCTGTCAAACTGCCAATTTCCATCAATGTAAACACCAAGAGAGACCTCAGCAAAATGGCTCTGCAGATATGAAAAACGGATAAAAACGGCTCGGATCCACTGATCAAAATGGCTCTGATCCACTGATATCCACAGATATCCACAGATTCGATTTCTGGGGGTCTAGTGATCTCCAAAAACTCACCAGCAACACATGATCCAATCATCAAAAACCCAGGGGATCCACCAGAATTCGCTCAAGGTGCAAAGGCGGACTGCTCCTCCAAATATTTGGACCTGGTCTGCGTCTGGCACTAATGGCAAAGACAATAGCAAATATATTAACCTACCATAACCTGTATATATATATATAATTATGTGTGTATATATATACATATATATATACATATATATATATATATATTGTCTGTGTGTGTGTACATGTGGAAAAACTGTAATAATCCTATAAAAACATATTAAAACTTATGATGTTCCTATCATTCCTGTTGAAAAATTCTGATGTTTCTATTCAAACTGCTGGTTTTCCATGGCCATGTTCGAGCTCGACCGTCACTTCCAAGGAGCTGAAGAATTCGAAAGCACTTCACCACGGGCTGTTGGCCGCCTTGGTGTGCCAGACATCATGATTTTTTGCTGCGGATTTGATGATGTTTAATGGGCTTTAATGGTGATTGTTTGATGGATTTAATGGTGATGAATGGCGACTAACAGGGTGTTGATGAAATGTGTAAGTTGGTTTATAACTTCCATTAAGTATGGTTAGTTCGTTAGATCCCCCACAAGCCCAAACGTTAACCAAGTTTTGAGTCAACTTGGCTATCTAGTGGGCCTCACCTTAAAGCTTCAGCAGCAAAAACCCCCCGGGGTTGGATCTTGGATCTTGGCTGTGAATGATTGCGACAGTGGATTGTGAAGTCTGGTGAACACCTTGGAGTCTTGATGAGTCTGATGACACAGATAAGGGAATCTTCATGAATCTTCACTATCTTAGGGATTTATATATTTGTTCGATCTTTTTGGGTATGGTCCTTTTCAACTGTCGCATGTTGGCTAGTTGTTCAGTGGCTGGAGACATGTGAGTTGATCTTTTTGATCGTGCTCCAGCATTCAGGGTTGAACAAAAAAATAGGGGAAGGGCCCTGTGGGGCCCCATAAACACATTCATGTGAAACACATTGGAAACCAAGAAAACCAAGAAACCCATTAGAATGGTTGGTTTCCAACTCCAGCTCGATATGGCAGTGTGTCAAAACCTTGTACCCCTGGTGAACATCAAAATAGCTGGTAAATGGATGTTCATCCCCCTAAAAATGGTATGTATAGGTATTGATCCATAGCCATGTGAATCGAGCATGAATCCAAGTTCTTCTCCGATTTTTTGGACCCCGCAGCCACCAGAAAAAAGCGCGGCTAAGCGAATCCAAGAGGGACGGACGTAGATCCCCAACCATGCTTCTGCGGGTACACAGGTAATCCCTTCCGTCCTGGTGTGGGATGATCCATGGGAAACTTATCCGTAACCGTTAGGTGATGAAATCATGTATGAATGTTAACATTTATTTGTAGTATTAATGATGGTTATAAATATATAAATGTATGTCTATATTAACTTGAAATATAGTGGAACATCATGTATGGTTATGAATGGTTATGAATTCATGTATGAATGTTACCATCTGGTTATGACTAACATAGCCATGGAAAATCACCATTTTCAATAGGTAAACCATCTATTTCTATGGGCCATGGCTTCCATGGCTATGTAACAAATAACCAGAGGGTAGCATTTATTTGTAGTATTAATATTGGTTATCAATAAATGTATCTATATACTTGTTGTATTAACTTGCAATGGTTATTAATACAACCATTTACTAGCATTTACTAAGTGGGATGATCCAGTATGTAACATTCATTAACCATTTACTAAGTGAGCAGTGTTCAAAATCCCTCTATCATTCCATTATACTGGTTGGTTTATAGGGATTCCCCTCTTGGATTATTGTAGTCCCCAATATATGAAGGGTAGAAAAAAATCCTCGAACTAATCATCAGCCAACAGGGGTAGATCGCAGCCACTGCTCAAGTGGGATGTGCTGAAAAATTCAGCTCCTGCTGCTGCAGCTGGATGTCCAACCCACATCCTGTCGAGTGTCCTCGGATCTGGCATTCAAAAGCCACCATTTTTGGAGTGAACCTCCTCCAAGTGTATACAGTATGTATGTGTATATATATATAGTATATATGTATTCTATGCATAGAATTATCTGTATAGAATTATATGTATAGAATTATATGTATAGAATATTATAGAATTATATTTATATGGAGGTTTCCTGAGTCATAGGGGTACCCCATTTATAATCCCATCTATAGATGGATTCTCCATTGAACCATCCAGCTATTGGGGTACTGTACCCTCATTTATGGAAACCCCTATATAGTGGTTTCCAGCTCCAAAATGCCTGGTTTATAATGGACAATCCGAGAATAAAATGGATGATTGGCGATACCCCCATTTATGGAAACCCTTATATATATATATATACCATAAACAGGTCGTGTCAGTCCTGTTTCTGTCCCCATCCTGTGAGACATGTGTGCTCCAAGCATCCCCATCAAAGGCGTAGCGAATCTCGAGGTTTTGGGGCCCTTGCATGGCTAAAGGCTCTCCTGCAAGCGCTGGGGAACATCTGGTAATTCCAATTCTACAGTGGATGGAAGAAATCCTGCACCACCTTGGATGGTTGAAACCCTAAAAATAATGGGATAAACCACCTATCAACGGGTGCAGGATTTCTTCCATCCACAGTAGGATCCAGATGGCTTCAGATCGGAGAGTTTATACCCCCGAGCCATCCATTTTTCATGCTCTAGTTGCCGAGAAAAAAGGATGTTCTGGGTGGAACATTGATGCTAGATGCTAGATCCAAAAAAACCCTAAGGTAGACAAACATAAATGTGGAAAACCCACCATTTGTAGATTCTTTTTCTAGGGAAACCATAGGTTTTCCACATCTATGTGGAAATTGCTGCTTGATATCATGTTCTTCTCAAAGATGAGAATGGTCCAACCAGTATCAACCAGTCATGTCACTGGAGGTACATGATTTAGCCTACGGCCCGAAAACCAGCCCAGCGTTATTCCGTTTTTTGCGTTGTGATATGTTGGGTGGGTGGGGGGTGGGTGGGGGGGCTATGACGTTCTTGGTTTTCGTTTCTTCGACTTACGTTGGATACGTCTTCTATACTTCGGTGGATGCGCTTCATCTTACGTTGGACACGTCTTCTGTCCGCAAGTTGGCCTGAAGAGAAAAGAAGTGCTGGCGCTGTGGCGAAACGCATACTCCAACATACATTTTTAGTTCCCACTGCAATAAAACAAAGATTTTCGGTAGATCCCAGTAGAATTGCAGTATCAAAGGACACCAAGATGATTGTAGACCTGTGGCAAACGCCAGGTTTTGAGCAGAAAGAGATAAAGACTGATCTTAAAAAATGATGAAAAGGCTGGGCCGATTTCCGGGCCGTGCAGATGATAGAAAGTACCCGTCGATCCCGTAGCTGTTGGGGAGAAAAACACTCCACCAGAATTCCGGCTCGCCTGTGGTTATCATTAGACGAGCCATTTTGAAAATAACAACTCCCCAAAACTAAAATATGATAGAACCAGAATTCATAATATGTATGTAATTATATATATATATATATATACATATATATATATATACATATATATATATACATATATATATATACACATATATATATATATATACATACATATTTATACATATACATATATATATATGTGTATGTGTGTATACAAGCGACCCCCGACAAAAATGGGCAGCCCAGCCCTTCGCCCGGAAGGGCCTTTCAGCTTGTCCCCCAGGCAATGGGTGGCGGTGTGGAACTCAAGCTCGTGCACCACCCATTGACCCCTGGCGATGCCGGCAATGTTGTGTGATTCATGGCGATTACAAGATGAGGAAACCATAGGAAACCGTAGGAAAATGGTGATTTCACCGAGGAAAAAATGCCATTTGATGGGATTTGGAGCTGAGCTAAGTCGACGCACGTAACTTGGTTAACGTTTGGGTTTAGGGGAATATAACGAACTAGTGGGTGTATAAACCAACTTATAACTGGGAGGCCTCCCCTTGTATTATGGTTCATACAATAGCTGTGTCAACATTAACTGGCTGGTTTGAAAGTGGGGATTCCCGGTCAATCAGAAAGGTAATCCCCAAACCAGCAGCAAGATGGAGAGTATTTGAGGTCCCAATTGTGTTTTAATCACAGCATTTCAGGGTCCATGTTGAACCCCAAGCCTCAAATGTTAATCGTGACTTTCCCTTCAATGTGTGCTATTCACAAGAGATTGATATGCTTGGTCATGTTTGGTCTTAACGATTTAAGGTCATCTATGTTTCTATTAGAATTTGATCTATCAGCAATGGGGTAAAGTGCCATTGTTACCATCCTCAAGTCACCATTCGCCAGTGATGCTTCCATTCCAAACTGTCATGGTGGCAGTGAGTTTCCCTTCGCCATCCAAACTTTGGAGCCTTTGTTATTCTCCCAGAAAAAACTGGTTGGTGGTGCAATGTGCCCATTTTGAAAAATATGAGTTCGTCAATGGGAAGGATTATCCCATATATTATGGAAAATGATGGGGAAATGACGGGGAAAAAAGTGATTATCTGGTTGGTGGTTGACCTACCCCTCTGAAAAATATGACTTCGTCAGTTGGGATGATGAAATTCCCAATAGATGGAAAAAATAACACATGTTCTAAGCCACCAACCAGTTTTCCATTGTTACCATCTCCTGCACTAAGGCCATCTACTCAGTTGCACCTATCATAGTTAAAGAGGTTTGTATTCATCTATCCCCGTGTCATGCTGGATTGCAACTAGACCCCGGAATCTAAATAACCCCCAATCATTAAACTGATAGAGAGATTTATCATCTTTGGTATTCATCAACGACAAGGTCTTCGTGAAACTCTCCGCGTCCACCGGGCCTGGTGTACACGTCGTTGCTCAATCGCCACGCTGACCTGCGGCCAAGGTGGACTTCGGTCGCTGGGAAAATCATGCCATAATGATGTTACACCCAAATGATTGCATGTTTATCATGGTCAGGAAACATCTCTTAAAATGGTGTTTACAGCCCTGGGTAATCATGCATGGCTGCTGGGATATCCTGTGTAAATGGGAATCTTAATGGGAAAAAATCAAACTACCCTGTGGTAAACTAACATAACTACAATGTGAGGCCCCCAAGATATGTTTGTTGGTTTAGCTTCGCCCCAGTAACTAGTTCGTTATAAATACCACAAACCATAGTAATTGGAGTTACAAACCAACTTCGCTTTCTTGGGGGCCTCACATTGTATGAACGGAGGTTTAGTTGGAAAAATCATCGAACTTCGAACTATTGCTGGTGGAAACTCCAGCAAGCCAAATAGGTAGCTAAGTTGGCCTATCACTTGCTTAAGGGGTTCGGTTTCTGGGGAATAAAAAAACTATAGTTAATAGGGTTTACAAACCAACAAATATAACTGGGAGACATCCTGTGAACCCGGAGTTTGGTTAAATATATGGGATCAAACAAAAATAAAATCAAATAAATGGGATATAGTGGCGATGCAATGGACATATCTACTGCATATGGATGTATGTACGTACGTACGTACGTACGTACGTCTGTCTGTCTGTCTGTCAGTCTGTCTGTCTGTATGTATGTATGGTAATGTAATGTAATGTAATGTAGTGTAGTGTAATGTAATGTAATGTTATGTAATGTTATGTTATGTTATGTATGTATGTATCTATGTATATATATATATATATATGTATATATGTATATATGTGTATATGTATATATGTATATATGTATATATAGATACATGTCACTTATGTATATCCTCTGGCAATTTAACAGTTTGCTATGGTTTCCGATGGCCCAGCTATGTATCCATTTGCTTCGATGGGGGCCTTTAGGCGTCTGATGCCCATGGTGAATGTCCATAGCTATGTTGAATGTTCAAGCAGAGATGTACAGTAACTAGGGTTTATGGTAGTTATAACCATAGTTAGATGGGGTTATAAACCAATTAAAAATCTGGTAGATCTGGAGCTTGAAGAAGTCATGCATTGTTCTTCAAGAATTGGAACCTGCAGACTATTCTTTTGAACCCCAAAAAAATGGTAAGCTGTAATTTTGAATTAACTCGGATAACCTTTAGATTGGTAATTGGCAATGGTTGGAAAATAATTGAAACAATTTGACAAATTCAACATCTTATATCATGAGGTAGATCAACAGCCAATGCTGTGTTTGCTGATATCTCTGCAAATGCGAGCCATTCACATGTTCACCTACTCCAAACATGTCAAACACCTCTGATGTTTGTTTTTTTTTTGTGCCGGGATCTGAAAGCGAAATTTGATGAAATTACCCTCTGGCTATTTAACATAGCCATGGGAAATGGCCAATTTATAGATGATGTTCCCATTAAAACCTCCATTTATGAGGGATCTTCAATAGGGGTGCACAAATATGATCAACATGTTCCAGAAGAAGGGAATGCAGCAGACCCAGGTGGTTGTCTTGAGGCTTCCACGTAGGAAAAAGCCATAAACGTGTAGAGTAAAAAATTGCTCCCCAACAAATACTTCTATAAATGAGTTCGCGCTTGCAAGGTCTTTTTACTGCTTTACTTGAACATCCAGCTAGTCAACTCCTCTTGTTGCATAGCTCCATGCTCCATTCTAGGTGAAAAAAGTCCCATTCCTCCCGGACACGAAATTATCATCCCAAAGTCCCATGTTGGAGATGCAACTGGACTATCATCATTTCAACTCATGCCCACAATCCATGAAAAAACAAGCCACAAGCCACATGTTGGCCCCAAGAAAAGGTAGGTTATGTCATGTTATTTCCCAAGAAAATGTTGATATCAACCTATATTTCCCGAGAAATGTCTCAAACAATCACATGAAACATGTGAAGATATCAACATCTATGGTGATACCACATCTAATAGATCTATCTGTGGTGATTCAAATTTACAACAAAAATCGTTCCAAACATCTATTTTTCCCCAACACGAATCAATGGGTGGATGGTGGATGATAACATCTATAAAGTGCTTCAAATCTACGAGATCTGTCCAAACATCCAAAAAAGATCATGGCTCCCATAGGTGGAATCTATTTTCAGTGCTTCCTTTTTTTTCACTCACGATCTGAACCCAAACATCTTCCCCCCAAAAAAATAACATGGGTGGATGGTGGATGATGGATAATGTCAACCCTGGATTAATAAACCCGTAGGTCATTTAATTGGGAAGGTACCATTAAAAAAAGTATCATTCATCATGACGAAATAGGGGGAATACCTCCTAATTTTCATAAACCATGGTTTAGCAAAATCAAGGGTTGACATTAATCACTATTATAATCACTATGATAGTCACTATACAACTATAATCATCATCTTTTTTCCCAAAAAAAATGGGTGGATGGTGGATGATGGATATCATTTAATTGGGAAGGTACCATAAAAAAGTATCATTCATCATGACTATTGGGGGAATACCCCCAAAAAAATTGCCATTTTCAATGGGAAAATCCACTATAAATGGTCATTTTCAATAGCTTGTTGTCTGTTTACCAGAGGGGTATATCCCAGTATTATCCCATCATTATCCCATTATCATCCCTATAAAACCATATTAAAACCATATTAACCATAGATTATCCATAGATTCTCCAGAGGGTAGGTGGCTCCACCAAACCTCCCCAGCGGCACCTGCTGGGGGGTCTCAGATCCTCCCAGGTGCCGGGGGCGCCCCCCACGAAGGGCGTCACCATGGTGGGTGCCAGCACGGGGTCGTAGGCAGCAGCGGAGTCCCAGAAGCGTTCCGTGGTGAACCAATCTTCACCTCTGGTGGGATGAGTTGGCAGGTTTTTTCCATGACTTTTCCATGGTCTTTGATGGTTTTTGATGGTTTTCCCATGTTTTTTTTATGGTTTTTCCATGGTCTTTGATGGTTTTTCCATGGTCTTTGATGGTTTTTCCATGGTCTTTGATGGTTTTTGATGGTTTTCCCATGTTTTTTTATGGTTTTTCCATGGTCTTTGATGTTTTTTCCATGGTCTTTGATGGTTTTTCCATGGTCTTTGATGTTTTTTTATGGTTTTTCCATGGTCTTTGATGGTTTTTCCATGGTCTTTGATGGTTTTTCCATGGTCTTTGATGGTTTTTGATGGTTTTGATGGTTTTTGATGGTTTATATATATATATATGTACGTACGTACGTACGTATGTATATATGTATGTACGTACGTAGGTATGTATGTATGTATGGATGAATGGATGGATGTATGTACGTACGTACGTACGTAGGTATGTATGGATGGATGGATGGATGGATGTATGTATGTATGTATGTATGTATGTATGTATGTATGTATGTATGTATGTATGTATGTACTACATATACATATATGCAACTATATATATATATATATTATATATACCCACATACATATACATACATATATATATACCCTCTGGTAAATTAACATAGACCCTGGCAGTCATCGGGGTTGGAAGACTAGTTTCATCTAGTTTCCATTAAAAATGGGTGATTTTCAGGGTCAACCAGTTAATTTACTGGAGGCTATATCCCAATGTTTGGGATGTTTCACCCACCCCTTACCCTCTGGTAAACTAACATAACTATGGAAAATCACAATTCTTAATGGAAAATCCACTATAAATGGTGATTTTCAATAGCTATGTGGCTATGGATCAATACCTATTAATACCATTTTTAGGGGGATGAACATCCATAAATCCCAGCTATTTTGATGTTCACCAGAGGTACAAGGCTTTGACACACTGCCATGTAACAAATTACCAGAGGGTAGCCCCTTGCGGTCCCAAAACCGCCTGACCAGCGCTGCAAGGCGATCCCGGCGGACCAGGAGATCCGCTGCTCGCGGTCCGAGATGTCGCGCGGCGTCTTCTGAAAGAATCGCAGGCACCTTCGGATGGGGCACCGAAAAGGGGTGAAGAAAAAGACCTGGAGATGGTGGTTGTTGAATAGATCTAAAACTATATCAATATATATATATATGGATATATAATAAATATATATATATATTTATCATATATCATATAATTATATATATAACATGGATTCTAAGTGATGATTTGTGAAATCTAACTGATTGTTGTGGAAACTAAATGGTTAGTGTGAATTCTAAGTGGTTATTATTGGTGAACAGTGTAGGGAGGCCCTGTCAAGGCCCTGTCCAGAAGAATCCCCAAGGAATAGCGGGTTGAATCTTACACGGTAACCCGCTTCTATAGTAGATTTAATAGTGGTTTTACTTCCAAAATCTTCCAAACATACCCTATAAATATTCTTAATAGCGCTTTATTTGTAAACAATTACCACTGGAAACATCGTTAAACTTACTATCACGGTTCTTATGGGTCATTTCATTCACCGGAAAATCGGCAATCAGCGGCATTGGAGCAGGCTGGAGAAGACAGAGATTTTGTAATCCCAAAATGGTGTGGGGAAATGGAACCCAAAATCTGGAAGAAAAAGTGGAGAGATGTGGATGTGGGTCAAAACCTTGGTACCTAGTGAGCCCCAAAATAGCTGGGATTTATGGATGTTCATCCCACTAAAAATGGTATTAATAGGTATTGACCCATACCCATGTGAGAGATGTGTTCTTTACTTCAGAAGTTCGGACGGGCAAGCGCGAAGGTACGGACACAAAAAAACTCCATCAAAATCCGCTGCTTTGCTGGTTCGGGCCCAGCAAATGACAAATTTTGCTCATCTATCCTGGCAGACATCCAGTTCTTAGCTCGTTATCAAACGTTCCCCCTGTTTCATGCCAACTTGAAGCCATGTTCACCTCCTTTTAGCACGGTAAGCCGCGTAGAAACATCTACAGTAAACCGCAACAGCACACCTCACGGTGGAAGCAACTTGATATTCCTGACCAATGAAGGCTTGTTCCTCGGATTCAAACATGCTGAGCAGTCAAGTACCGAATGAGGGAAACCCCAGAAACACCAGGTGCAAGGTGGTAGATCTGTCCATACATTCATATATGGGTCCCATGAAAGGTCATTTATCTGGGGATGAAATCTTAGCTATGCCCAATCATTCACGAACTTTCTAAGGCGCCAATCCAGTTGAGATTCACATCTATCTTTTTGAAGAAAAACATTGATGAAAACCTTCTTGGTTTCAAGCCAGATGAACAATATGCGTTTCAGTCCGTTGACAATAAGTTTGGAGTTTGGAACTCCAGCAATAGTTTCCAGTTGTTTCAATCTTTGCTGGAGTGGATACTTGAAAAATTGCCAGCACCAGAAAAATGAGCGTCCAAAAGTCCAAACCCCCAAAGCTAAGAGCCTCAAGGGAGAAATTCACTTTGCCCATGTTGTGCGGTACCCTCTGGTAAACGTTTACATAACTATGGAAAATCACCATGTTTAATGGAAAAACTCACTATTTCAATGGTGGATCTTTCCATAGTTATGTAACAGTCATTACCAGAGGGAGCCCTGTTTGAAGCTGCGGCTCGCTCCCTCTCAAAAAAGAAATGGATCATCCCATGGCTAAAATTTCGACAAAGCGGCTAACACAAAAACGGCTGCTTGTCGAGTGCGGATTTTCATGACTGAAACATAGTTAGTTATAATAGTTATAATAGTTATATCATCCCACTTAGAACTGGGATAGAACTATGGATACCATCTGGTTATGACTAACATAACCATGGAAAATCCCAACCATAAATGGAGGTATGAATGGGAAAATCATCTATAAATGGGCCATTTTCCATGGCTATGTTAAATAACCAGAGGGTATCTGACCATGCTTGTATAATTACATAAAGTAGTGAGCCCAAAAAATTGAAAGCTTGAAAAATTGAATTTATCACATTTGTCGATGGATTTGACAGCTATGCTTGAGCCATTCTCGTATGAAGAATCCCTTGGCTTTCTCAACTCTGAGCACAAGCATCCATGTTCCGCTTTTATGGTTCATCTCACCATTTTTGTTGCTGGTTTTCCACCACTTTTGCCCATCACTTCCCCCATCCACTTGCTGATAACTGTCCAGCTCCATACAGTAACCTAAAACATAGCTATGGAAGCCATGGTGTTTTTCAATAGCTATCTGGCTATCTGGCTGTAACCATCCCAGAAATTCGTAGGTTATCCCATCTATAGATGAACCAACAAGTTCCCTAACATGAACTAACCATGGTTAACCAAACCACAGCCTCACCCTGTGTTGGATGTTCCAGGATGCTCCCCAGTGCTCCAGGCCCAAGCTTCCGGTTCACAGCCGTGAAATTTGAATCCATCGCCCCAGATTTCGTGGGCGCGACTGTTGGGCACAGCGGGACCTCAGATCGTCGCGACGATCCCCCGGCGGACCTCCGTTGCTGAAGTAACAGAAATCCCTCCGAGCTTGGACCATTTCCTCCCAAAATCCATGAAAATCCATGAAACATCATGAACCATCATGAAACTTTGGGGATACTGAGCTGAAAAGTTTGAAACGTTGAGGTGTTTCTTCAATTTAAACCTAAACCCGAGCTTGGAGCTTCATCGTCCTGCAGATACACCCAGTATCTCACCCTATCACCAGCAGATACGAGATACGTACTCCAAAAAAAAATATCAAACTGATGTTGGGAATTCCAAATTTTGGATCATGTTTGTTCTTGATCCTGCAAATCGCCTGCGCATTTTTGCTTTGGAAACTCGTGATTTCGAAAACTCCCAGTTGAGCAATGTTCAAACCCTCGATTGTCCCTTCAAATACTGGTTTGTGAATAGTGAGTCCCAGTTTATGGTCATGTTTAATCATCCCGAATATCAACCAAGGAGGTTGATAACCCCTGAAATCAACATCGACCAATCATCATGTATCAATTACGTCCCCATGCTTTGAATTGTCAACACCCCTAACTAATGACGCTTAAATCAAGATAAAATAACCGAACTCGGGATTGTTGAACCCGTATCCTTGCCAATTGTTGCTCAAAGACCTTGAAAACTCACCAGGGTCAGAGGTCATGTTTTCGATGGTTATCAACCAGCTCCCCCATTTTTTGCCCCTGCTCTTGTTCACCATGGTAACCTTTGCAAGGCCGGACAGCTGTAAATCGTGGCCAAATCACCATGTTCCATGTTTCGCAAAATCAACTCCTCGACCCAACGTCACTCAAAAAAACTGAGTCCCATATCCCATTGTTTTCCCACGTCGCTCCTTTTTCACATCATGGATTCGCCATGTTTTACTCACATCCGAGGCACAGAGAGCCGTCCAAACGCTCGTGACGTTGTGGTCGAAGGCGTTGACGTCGCCATCCACCAAGGCATTGTCGCTGCCGATGGCAAAGGCTTGGCCCTGCAACGGGAAGGTGCACAGCACGTCCTGGCGTGCTGGAAGGGCAACCAGTGCCCAAAAAAACGGCACAAGGGATGTGCAAAGGGGTGACCAGCAAAAAATGATCAAACATGTGGTTTAACATGGTTCTTATTTTACTGAGAAAAATGAGAATTGATGGTTTAATATTCATTGGCTCAGCTTACTTATTCCAATCTATCACTAAGGTAACTATGGGGTTTGGATGTTTATGGATGTCATGGGGGGTATAGACCAACAAACATAACTGGGGCCACCTAGCAGTGGGTTCGGAGAGTGGGCTATGGCGAATGCATGCGACTCCCTTAGGGTTGTAACCTGAGATATGCAGAAAGAAAAGTGTTAATTTACTGGTCTTCCCAATTTTGGGAAAAAAAACAAGGCATCAGCTTTCCAAAACAGTTTTTAGCAGAGTTTAGCAAGAAAATATAGGCTACTTAACCCCTGTAAACAAGGACTTGCCAAATCAAAATGTGGTTTTAAGATGTTTCAAGCAACAAACAATATGAGTTCTACAACAAGAAAAAAAATCGCCCTTGGGCGCATGGACTTCATGGCTCAGCTCATGAGAACCCCCAGAAACAAGCCGCCCCTCTCAAGCCGAAAGCCCAGACCCACCATTTACCCTCTGGTAAACCACAGTTTGCTATTGAAAATGGCCATTGAAATAGTTGATTTACCCGTTAAAAATGGTGGTTTTCCATAGCTATGTTAGTTTACCAGAGAGTACATCTTCTGTCCATTGTGCCCGGAAAAATCATCGATTTTGTCAAGAAATCCAACTCTCGTTTAAACACCGCTTAAAACCCAGTTGATGAGACATCACTACGTGCCTCTTTAAAATTGTGGGGCCGTTATGCTTCAAAACGACCCGATTTACCTATGAAAACTGGTGATGTTAGCAAATCATTTAATGACCGGAAGGTACAGCCAATCAATTTCTGGGTGTTCAATGGTTTTCGGACCCACAGACTCAGCAGCCTCAAAAAAGTGTAGTTCGGACAAACCTCAGTGACACTTCATGGGGATTTTGAAGACGACCTGGGGAACGTTGGAACAGCAACGTTCATTGACTTCCAAAGCAAGTAGCCGGTCAAAAACAATGATGCCTTTGCAAAGAATAGAATACAGTAAATATAATTTATACGAATACAACTAGTGATTGTTAAGAATGGTGATGATTATGGATCATTGTAACAAGCATGGCTGCAAAACGTAGCCAGGCAGTGCCAGCAGTGCCAGGCAGCCCAGCATCCTGAAACCCATCGACTTTTGAGGGTCAATAGTTTGAGATCCAGCCATTGAAGCACCAAGCAACGGTATTATCATTTATGACAATATGCATATTATTATATACATATACATGTACATGTACATGTACATGGACATGTACATATACATATACATATATACATATATATATATATACATATACATATATACATATACATATACATATACATATACATATACAATCATATACATGTACATATACTATATACAGTAGATATACATATACATATACACATACATATGCATATACATATGCATATACATATGCACATACATATACATATACATGTACATGTACATGGACATGTACATATACATATACATATACAAATACATATACATATACCTATACCTATACCTATACATATACATATACATCTACAGATACATCTACATATACATATAGATATAAGCCAGTGCCATGGCATTTGGGTGTGTCATTTGTAAATGGGTTTTTCATTTGGGTTGTCCCATGTTAACAGTATGATCTTATGGGTAAGTAATTGTGATGTTTCAAATTTGGGTTGTCCATTCTAATATGATGCTCTTATGGGTTTATGGTTTCATGGATCTAAGTAACTGTAACGTTTCAAAATGTTGAACTCATGCATTCATGACATGCACGTCC